>Ga0209227_1000659_pt1 | contig 29168 bp, 25 predicted proteins | sample YNPBryantNP2012_FD_185815 | JGI IMG/M metagenome (GOLD analysis project Ga0209227, IMG submission 185815) | Anoxygenic and chlorotrophic microbial mat microbial communities from Yellowstone National Park, USA - YNP Bryant NP 2012 (SPAdes)... ...
TGCGCATCCCCGCCGCCTGCTGTAACCGTTCCGCCAGATCGCCTGGAAGCAACCCTTCCTGCGCTGCCAGATGAAACGACTCTCGATCCGATGTCGGCGTCAGACCGCGTTCAGCCAGGATGTGAAAGGTTAGATCTGCTGCGGCGCCAACCAGCAATTCCAGAATACGCTCAACCGTATAGTGCTGCTTCTCTATCTCATCGCGACTCATCTGCGCAAATGGCGCGAGATCGCGCAACAATCGCCGCAGGTACGCCAGTTTGCGTAACAGCACGTCACGCGCCATGGCGCACCTCTCCGGCATAGAACCGCAACGACCCGGCAAGAGCGCGGCGAAAGGGCAATGCATCATTGTAGAGATGCCACAGACGCGCCCGCTCACTCATCCATAACCCGCTAGCGCGTTCGTACAGAAGTTTTCCGTCGCGCGCAATCTCCCACCCCAGCACCGGGTCGGTCGCTGGCGTGAGCAGCACCAGGCTGACATCTGCATCCAACAGATTCTCAATCTCGACCTGCCAGGCGACGCGGTCGAGCGGCGCCGGCGGATGACCGGGTTTGAGCGCCAGATCGTAGTCGCTGCTGGGGCGCGCCTGACCGCGTGCGCGTGAGCCAGACAGCACACAGAGCGCAATGTCACGTGTTTCGCACCAGGCAACGAGCGTTTCGACCGGCGGCTCTGTTTTCATGGTCATTCTTCCCCGCCGCGCAGACGGCGCAGTTCCGCTTCCAGCGCGCGCAAACGCGACTCAGCCTCAGCGCGGGCTGTCGCTTCCTGTCGGGCGCGCTCTTCGGCTTCAGCGCGGGCTGTCGCTTCCTGTCGGGCGCGCTCTTCGGCTTCAGCGCGGGCTGTCGCTTCCTGTCGGGCGCGCTCTGCTTCCTGCCGCGCACGCTCTTCGGCGCGTCGCGCCCGTTCTGCCGCCTCTGCCGCCTGCCGCACCACTGTTACATAGTCGCCAATCGCCATGCCCTGGACATCATAGCAGACGACGTGGTCGTCCTCCACCCCGAGCCACAGACCGGCAATGACCAGATGCACCCGCCCGTCGGCGCCCATCGGATGCGCCACATAGCGTCCATCCGCCAGCCGATGGTCGAGCAGGCGTAACCGCCGCTCCCTGTTTCGACCGCCCATGTCGTCAATAATCACGTACTGCGCCACTCCTGCCTGTGCATAGTGCTCCACCTTGCGCTCCAGGTCGTTCTCGCACGTCTCCAGCGACGTGATTTCGATAATCAGCGCCGGGCGCACACCCTCAACCGCCACATCGAACGTGCTCCAGTTCTGCCGCTCCGCGATGCCGGGAATAACCATCACGTCTGAACCATGCGCCCGCAGACCGGGGATGTCCCAGGCAATGCGCACATCGGTCAGCACAATCGCCACGCCGGACGACTCCAGACGGGCGCGCAGCACTTCCGTCAGGTAGATGCGGTCGGTTTCGTGGCGATCATTATGCACGATGAAGTCTCCCACTTCGGGGTGCAGAACATCTTCCAGCGTGAGCGGAACCTGTTCCAGGTGATGGGGGTTGTCGGGGGTTGGACGTAGCACAAAGCGCCAGCCATAGCGGAACGGGTCGCCGTCCGCTGCTGTCACAAGACTGGTCTGGATGGCGTCGGTCGTCATAGCCTCAGTATATCACGAGTGCAGGCGACGAATGTTGCTGGTCATGCGCCGTGCGCCTGTTCGTACTCGATAACCGTGCGGATAATATCATCGAGATCGAGCGTCGGGCGGAAGCCGGTCAGCGCGGTGAGACGCGAAATATCCGGCACGCGCCGGCGCATATCTTCAAACCCGGCTTCATAGGCATGCTCGTAGGGCACCAGCACAATCGGAGATGAACTCTGCGCCAGTTTCACCACGCGCTGCGCCAGTTCGAGAATGCTCACCTCCTGCGGATTGCCGACGTTGAAAATCTTCCCAACCGCGTCTGGATGGTCGAGCAGGGCGATCAATGCGCGCACCGTATCGCCGACATAGCAGAAGCAGCGCGTTTGCTGCCCATCGCCGTACACACGCAACGGCACATCACGCAGTGCAGCCCGGACAAAGCGCGGCACGACCATCCCGTAGCGCCCCGTCTGACGCGGACCGACCGTGTTGAACAGGCGCGCGATAATCACGGGCAGGTCGCGCTCTTTGTGGTACGCCAGCGCCAGAAACTCATCGAGCAGTTTGGAGCAGGCATAACTCCAGCGGTTTATCGTCGAAGGACCAAGCACCAGATCATCGTCTTCGCGGAAGGGAGCGCGTTCGCTTTTGCCATACACCTCGGATGTGCTGGCAATCAACACAGTCTTTCCCTTCTTCGCCGCCCAGCGCAACACCAGTTCAGTGCCGTTGACATTGGTTTCGATGGTGCGCACGGGGCTTTGCACAATCAGTTGCACGCCGACCGCCGCCGCCAGATGCACCACCGCATCACTCTCGTCGATCAGTTCCGCCAGCACCGCTTCATTGGCGATGGTATCGAGCGTATAACTGAAGTTCGGATGTCCTTTGAGGTGGCGAATATTTGCAACCGCGCCGGTGGAAAGATCATCGATGATCGCCACGCGGTCGCCGCGCTCGATCAGGGCATCCGCCAGGTGCGACCCGATAAAACCTGCGCCGCCGGTGATCAGAATGCTACGTTGTGCCATGTTCCTCACCTGTAGGGGTTAGATGTACGCTTCCCACCCGCAACCTTCCCACATTTGACGTTCCTGTTCCCAAGACCCGTGAAGGCAGGCGGCGTGCGTGCAGCACACGAGAGTCGTCCCGCTGCCGATAGTCCACCGCAGAGCGAGGTTGGCGGCGAAGACCACTCAGTATATCCACCTGCAACGTGCAACCCTGCAACGTGCAACCCACCCTCACCGCCGCGCTTCAATCAAAGTCATGATCGCCTGACGCACCCGCGCCAGACGGATATCCATTCCCTCCGGGCGCAGGTAGAGATCTTCACGAATGCTGCCGACATCGTAGCGAATCTGCGTAATCGGATCGCGATCAGCTTCAGCAGCGCGCACATATGCCTTCGCCAGCGCCTCGTCGATTGCCGCCAGCGTTTGTTCGACACGGGCAAAATCATTCACCCGCAGCGACGTTTCGGCATCGGTAAGATGATGGAGCGCACGCATCAGGTACATCGCCGCCCACAATTGCTCGTCCTGAGCGCGCAGGTCAATCAGTTCCTGGCGCATCAGAGATGCAGCAAGCGGCGCTTCGGTTGGCTGCAGCGACGGAGTAGCGCTGGCAGCGGACGTCGGCATTGGGGAAGAGACCGGTGGTGTGATCGACGCAACCTGGGGCGTCGCCGGAGGTTGCCCGGATGCTGCTGGCGACAGAAGGCGTTGAATACTTAACGTCAGCGCAACAGCCACGAGTGCGGTTATTGCGTGCGGCAGCGCGGCGCGTAACAGATACGCCGTCCCAGGCTGACGTGCGCCCGGCGGAGGAGATTCGCCGGACCCGGAACTTATCACAGGTTCAGCCACGAATGACCAGAACTACTTCTCGATCTGCGCCGTCAGCAGAATAGCCTGCGCAATTTCACGCATCGACTTGCGCGTATTCATCGACAGTTGCTGAATCTTGCGGAAGGCTTCGTGCTCCTTGAGACCCTGCGTATCCATCAAAACGCCTTTGGCGCGTTCGACCAGTTTGCGCGTCTCCAGCGTCTCTTTCAGATCATTGATCTGCTTATCCATCTCGCGAAACTCATTGTAGCGCGCCAGGGCGATTTCGATGGCAGGGAGCAGTTCCCCCTCGTGAAATGGTTTGACGACGTAGTTGACCACGCCGGCTTCGCGCGCCCGATCAACCAGTTCACGATCCGAGTATGCGGTCAACAACAGCACCGGCGCGATCTTCTCTTCGGTCAACACTTTGGCTGCCTGAATGCCGTCGAGTTTCGGCATCCGGATATCCATAATCACCAGATCCGGGCGCAGTTCGCGCGCCAGATTAATGACGCTGACACCATCGCCTGCTTCACCAACGACCAGATAGCCCAGATCGACCAGCGTCTCTTTCAGGTTCATACGGATGATCGACTCATCATCCGCGATGACCAGGCGTAGTTGCTGGGACATAGGATATCTCCTCTATATCCATAGCCGTTGCACCCCTTTCGATAAGGGTGAACAGCGTGTTGATCGCTCATCAAAGGATGCTATACAGTGCTTGAGTATAACATACCGTCAGAGTGATGGTCAAGAATCGCAAATTGTCAATTGTCAAATTGTTATGTATGTCGGTTCCGGATCGCACGACCGCTCTCCCCGTTCAAAATGCCGCATAAGTCGCAATTGCGACCAACGCGCGTCTGGTTTCTGGTTGATGTTGCGCAACAACAGGAGTCGCCACGTATCCCGAATTGTACGTATGATATACTGGCAACTATTCTGGTGAAGGAAAGAACGACGTATGGATGCGCTTCCCGAGGATCTTGATCTGATCACCATCCGCCGCCGTATTGCAACCCGCATCATCGGTAATGTGCTGATGCGCTACGAGCGTGTCGCGTCAACGAACGACATTGCCAGAGAACGCGCGCGTAGCGGCGCCGCCGAAGGATTGATTGTTCTGGCGGAAGAACAATCGGCGGGGCGCGGGCGCCTGGGACGCAACTGGGTGGCATCTTACGGCGATGCGCTGCTGATGTCGGTGCTGCTACGACCGGTGTGGCTGCCGCCTGGCGAAGCGTTTACCCTGACGATGCTGGCGGGAGTTGCGTTGTGTGAAGCAGTTGAGCAGGTTGCAGTAGTGCGCGCGAAGTTGAAATGGCCCAACGATCTTCTCCTGTTCGCCGACGGCGCATGGCGAAAAGGCGCCGGTATCCTGACCGAGATCAGCATTGCCGGTGATGCCATCGAATGGGCAATCGTCGGCATTGGCGTGAATGTCAACCAGGCGCCGGCTGTCGCAGTCAATGGGCGCAATCTCCAGCAGACGGCGACAAGTGTGAGCGCGGCGGCCGGTCAGCGTATTTCCCGCACCGCATTGCTGGAAACGCTGCTGACGAGCCTTGATGAACGCTACGCGCTCCTGCGATCAGGGGAGCGTGCGACACTGTTTGCCGACTGGCGCGCGCGTCTGGCGTACCTGGGAGAAACGGTGACGGTGACCCTGCCCAACGGCGAGTTGCGTGGCATTGCAGAGGACGTGGCAGCAGATGGCACATTGCTGCTGCGTGATGCTGCTGGCGTCCTCCATACGATTCACACTGGCGATGTGGGGTTTTGAGTGCAAAACACCGGTGCCTGCCAGAGCAGACAATCGCTCCGCACCCCTGGCGTTGCTTCCCCTATCGCCGCGATCATTCACCAGTGGCACAACCATTGCCCGTGTGCTGCGCACCGTCAGGTGATGCATCGGAACGGCGACGATAGCGGTTCGTGCCAGGCACCGGCTCCATCACAACCCTCGGTCGTGGCTCGAAGAGGGTGTCGAGCGCCTCGCGGATCGTCAGATGATCGTGGGTCAGGGCATAGACTCTGGCGATCCGCAGCGCTGTCCGCTTGCTGGTCCGCTTTGTGCGCAGGACGCGCATATACGTGGCGTAGGACAGACCAGCAAGCCGGCAAAACTCAACCGGCGTCGGAGCGACGGTTGCGATCCGCTCTGCGAAATCGGAGCGTGGCGCATAGGTTTGTGCGAGTTCGTATGGGTATGGCATGACTCCCACGCGCTCCTGATCAATGAAGACTAGCGATCCTGCACAACGAATTTATAGCCGAGGTTGCGCACAGTGATGATATGACGCGGCGCATCGATATCGGGTTCGATCTTGGCGCGCAACCGACGAATGTAGACGGCGACCAGATTGCTTTCGCCTTCGTAGTCGTATCCCCAGACCTTGCTGAGAATCTGACTGGCGCTCAATACGCGCCCGGTGTTCTGCATCAGGTAGTAGAGCAAACGAAACTCGATCGGCGTGAGGACGACGCTTCGCCCGTCTTCGAACAGTACAGTATGTTCGATCGGATCGAGCGTCAGCGGACCCTGTGAAATGCGGGTCACGGGGTTGACCAGGTCGCTGTTGCGCCGGCGCAACACTGCCTCGACACGCGCCAGCAGTTCCGCCGGCTCGAAGGGCTTCACCAGATAATCGTCGCCGCCGATCTGCAACCCGGTCACGCGATCCTGTAATTGACCGCTGCCGGTGACAAAAATGATCGGAACGTCCGATATACGGCGGATCTGGCGGCAGATGTCGAAACCGCTCACCTTCGGCATACCCACATCGAGCAGCACCAGGTCGGGGGAACGCTGTTCCACCGCCTGCAACACGCCAGTGGCGTCGTATGCCTTAATGACCTTGTACCCGGCGTCTTCGAGCAAAAAGGACGTCAGTTTGACGCTCGCCAGATCATCGTCAGCCACCAGGATCTCCATCGGTTTCTCCCTTCCATTGTGCAATAATGGTCTCCCCGAATGAATAATCGCCGTATCGCGGTTCAGTATACGGCGGTCTATTACCAAAACATTACAAAGGATTCATAATCCAGGGAGCACCATACCATGAACGATGCAACAAAGGACGATACAACCAGGGGACGGACACGACGCAATAAACGGCAAACCGAAGATGAGCGTTTACTGGCGCGTCCCCGTGCTAACACCGATTTCCTCAGCACCGACACCTGGCGGGTGCTGAGGATTATGGGGGAGTTTGTCGATGGCTTCGAGATGCTGGCTGATGTTGGTCCGGCGGTCACGATTTTCGGATCGGCGCGCGTCAGCGTTGACGATCCGATGTATCAGGCGGCCGTGGATGTGGCGCGGGCGCTTGGTGAGGCGGGTTTTGCGATTATTACCGGCGGCGGACCCGGCATTATGGAAGCGGGCAACCGCGGCGCGCGCGAAGCAGGAGCGCGGTCAGTCGGTCTCAATATCGAACTCCCCTTTGAACAACATCTCAATCCGTATGTCGATACGTCGGTGACGTTCCGCTACTTTTTCGTGCGCAAGATGATGCTGGTCAAGTACGCTCAGGCGTTCGTGATCTTCCCTGGCGGATTCGGCACGCTCGATGAGTTGTTCGAGGCGTTGACGCTGGTGCAAACCGGGAAGGTGCGCAACTTTCCGATCATTTTGTTCAACAGCACGTACTGGAACGGGCTGCTGAACTGGATGCGCGAAACGGTGCTCCCGGCGCGCAAGATCGCCGCTGCCGACATCGATCTACTGATTGTCAGCGACTCGGTCGATGAGGTGCGTGACCTGATTGTGCGTTCGGCGTATGATACGCAGTGGCGCAGCGGCACAGAGGCGGCGGCGCATGAAGTGACCCGTCGCGTCCTCGGACGACGATCAGAGTAGCGGGGCGGACGCTTCTGTCGCTCCGCGTGATCCGGGCGCCGCGGGCAGGTGGTCATTTCGTTTCCGCCTGCTTCTCCAGGATGATCAGGACGCCCAACCCGGCGTATATTTCCTGTGCCAGCGCCCAGGCTTTGGTTTCGATCACCAGGCAGTCGTCCAGCGTGTCGATCGCCATCCTGCGCAGCAGACGACGGTGTGGCGGCGGCAGCGGGTGCGCCGGAAGCACAATGCGTTCCCCGTCGCGTCGCGCCGTCAGGCGCGCCGGGGTCGCCCCGGCATACCCGCGTATCAGCGCTTCGGTCTCGTCGATGGTGCGCAGCGTTGCGCCTTCGGTAACCAGCGCATAACGCGGGACGCCGCGCCCACGTCGCCTCCGGATCACCTGCCCCTGGCGAATGACGCAACCGGCAATCCCGTCGCGCATCTCGACAGGGACAGGGATCCAGTCGAGGTGTTGCGGATCGAACACGCTCCAGCGTTCGTCGTCCGGCAGCGGAAGCCAGAGCGGAGATCCTGTTGGAAGCGGCGGCGGAAGCGGCGGAAGATGACGGATGCGATCCTCAAGCGTCAGGACACGAAACCCGCGCCCGCGCAACCGCGCCAGCAATCCCTCGCGGCGCCACGAGCGCAGTGTAAAGAATTGTCCTTCCAGATCGCCCTCACGTTTCAGGATGGTCTTCGCGCGCGGGTCGCGCACGATAAACCGTCCCGGTGCAATCTCTTCGATATCGTAGGGCTTGCCTTCACGTTCCATAGAACTGAGACGCTCACTCTCCTTCGTGCGAGCCGGTCACAACAATATCGCTCACTTCCGCCTCGCGATAGCGCCGATCGGCGGCGATCAGGTTGTGCCGGATCTGCGCCATTTCAACAAGATACGCACGTTCGTGCGATATAAGCCAGTTCGCCTGATGCAACAGATTGATCACTCCATACACCTCGTGGTACCCTTCCCGATGCCACGCCGCGCTTGTCAATCCGCGCAGCAGGTTCAGGGTTTGCGCCCGCGTTGCATGATAGGCTTCCATCACCCGGTCAATCGGTTGGTCACGATACACATCCGCTGATTCCAGGGTTGGAGGATGCGCTGGCGGAAGAACCGGTCGCCCGGTTTCGAGCAGCAACCAGGCGCGCTGACGAAAGACTGCGTCCATATCGGCAAGATGCCCGATGACCTCTTTCAACGACGGCGTGGTTTCATTCAGGCGCCGGGAGAGCATCTCCTCGTCCAGCCCTGCTACCAGCGTTCGGATCGCCTCCTCCGTATGTTCCAGAAAGGTCATAATTGCGTGCGGACCAAGCGTTCCCATTGCTTCGATGGCGCGGAACGCTTTGTGCGCTTCAGGAACTGTGCCACAGCGCGGACACGCGCCTTCGAGCGCACCTTCGCGGATCTCGCCGCATGTGGTGCAGACGAAGAGATCACCCAGTTCGCTGGCGCGCAGATCGCGCCCTTCAGCCACGGCGCGCTGCGCCCGCGCCAGCAGTTCCCGTGCAAACGGCGTCACGCCGGTGATCCGGTCGGCAGGAATGTCGCCGATGCCTGCACCGGAAAAAGCGCTGGCAACATTCTCCGCCGTCGAACGTACAAGCCCCAGACAGCGGAAGGCGTTCCCGGCGCGCGCCAGACGCGCAGCGCTCAACGCCTCGAACAGACGCGCAATGTTGAAACAGCGATCCCGACGCGCCTGTTCCGCCCAGAGATGGTATGCGGCATGTCCCATGCTCGCAAGAGCGAACATCCGGGCAGCATCATTGTGGGTGTCGCTCATAGCACCAACCGTATGTCTGGTGAAAAACTCAACAATTCTATAGAAGCATCATACCACCATCCGCCGCCTGTCATCCCGACCGCAGGGATCGCACAGAGCAACTCTCTGTCGCATATATAATGCACCCTGTTGAGAAAAGCGAAAGATGAACCATGCGCGTTGCGATTATTCACGATTACCTGAACCAGTACGGCGGCGCCGAACGGGTACTTGAGGCGCTGCACGACCTGTTTCCCGAAGCGCCGGTGTATACGTCGATCTACGATCCCGCTGCGATGCCCGACGTCTACCGCACGTGGGATATTCGTCCGTCGTGGATGCAGCGTCTCCCCGCCTGGCGTCGCCTGTTTCGCGCGTATGTCCTGCTCTATCCGCTGGCGTTCGAGAGTTTTGACCTGAGCGCTTATGATCTTCTGATCAGCAGCAGCAGCGCCTTTGCCAAAGGCGTGATCCCGCAGCCGGATGCGATCCATGTGTGCTACTGCCACACGCCGATGCGATTCGCCTGGCGCACCCCGGATTACCTGGCGCGCGAAGGATTCGGCGCTGCACGCCGCGCGGCGCTGACCCTGCCGCTTACGCTGCTGCGCCTGTGGGACGTTGTATCGACACAACGGGTGGATGCCTTCATCGCCAACTCGCACGCCGTTGCCCGACGTATCAGGCGCTATTACAGGCGCGAGGCGGTTGTTATTCCGCCGCCGGTCGATCTACCGCCATTTTGCGATACACCGCCTGACGCTTACTTTCTGGCGGGTGGACGATTGATCCCGTATAAACGGCTCGATCTTGCGGTTCAGGCATTCACACGGCTGGGTTTGCCGCTCAAAATCTTTGGCGATGGGCGTGATCGGCAGCGCTTGCAGGCAATGGCGGGACCGAATATCACATTTTTGGGGCGCGTGAGCGAAGCAGAACGACGTGCGTTGTTCAGCGGTTGCCGCGCCTTCGTCTTTCCAGGTGAGGAAGATTTTGGCATTGCACCGCTTGAAGCGATGGCTGCCGGTCGTCCGGTGATTGCCTACGCCGCCGGAGGTGCGCTGGAAACGGTGATTGAGGGGGTAACCGGTCGTTTCTTCCGTGAACATACGGTCGAGGCGCTGATGGAAGCAGTCGCCGCGATACTGACGGAACGCCACGACACACACGCCATCCGGCGCCACGCCGAGCGCTTCGGAAAGGAAGCGTTTCTTGCGCGAATGCGGTCGTTTGTTGCAGAGGCATATAACCGTTGAAGGTTGAAGGTTGGGGGTTGAAGGTTGAAGGTTGCACGTTGAGCGTTGAACGTTGAACGTTGAACGTTGAGCCTGGGAAGTTGGGCGTTGAAGGTTGCACGTTAAGCGTTGAACGTTGAACGTTGAGCGTTGAGCCTGGGAAGTTGGGCGTTGAAGGTTGAAGGTTGAAGGTTGAAGGTTGAAGGTTGAAGGTTGAAGGTTGAAGGTTGAAGGTTGAACGTTGAACGTTGAAGGTTGAAGGTTGAAGGTTGAAGGTTGGGGGGTGAAGGTTGAAGGTTGAAGGTTGAACCCGGTTCTCGGTTCTCAGTTCTCAGTTCTCAGTTCTCGGTTCTCAGTTCTCAGTTCTCAGTTCTCAGTTCTCAGTTCCTGGTTCTCGGTTCTCGGTTCTCGGTTCTCAGTTCCTGGTTCTCAGTTCTCAGTTCCTGGTTCTCGGCTCTTGGTTCTTGGTTCTCGGTTCTCGGTTCTCGGTTCTCGGTTCTCGGTTCTCAGTTCCCGGTTCTCAGTTCCCGGTTCTCAGTTCCCGGTTCTCAGTTCTCAGTTCCCGGTTTTGAGTTCTTGGTTCTTGGTTCTTGGTTCTTGGTTCTTGGTTCTTGGTTCTTGGTTCTTGGTTCTTGGTTCTTGGTTCTTGGTTCTTGGTTCTTGGTTCCTGGTTCTCGGTTCCCGGTTCTCAGTTCCCGGTTCGCTATGCCAGTCTCAATTTACCTCTCCATTCTGCGGCGTCGCTGGTTGCTGGTTTTGACTCCGGCGATCATCGCATCAGTGATCAGCCTGGGCGTGGCGTTTATCGAACCGCCGCGCTACCGGTCGTCCGCCGATCTCCTGATCACGCGCAGTGAGGACCGCCGTTTTGACACCGAAGACGCTCTGGCGTATGATCTACCCGCAATCATCAAGGGCGTGCCGTTCAGCATCGAGATCAGTAGCGCGTTAGCGCGCACCGGTATCGTACTTTCGCCGGAACAGGCGCGCGCGGCGCTGGGTGCATCAAACCGGCGGCGTGTGGTGCAGATATGGGCGGAAACCGGCGACCCGGCGCTGTCGGAAGCACTGACCGCAGCAGCGGTCGAGACAGTGCAGCAACGCGGACTGGCGCTGTGGGGCGATCCTTCGGCAACACCTGAACGCACCCTGGTCAATGTGGTTGTGCTTGCACCGCCCGGTCCGGCAGTGCGAACCAATGACTGGCGCGCAGGCGTCGTCACAGCAGCGCTGCGTGGATTGGCCGGGCTGGCAGCCGGCGCTCTGCTCGCTCTCGGCGCGTACCGTTGGGAAACTGCGCACGCCCCGTCAGACCGGGCAACAGGAGGATAACATGCAACTGTCTGATTATCTTGCCGTGCTGCGTCGTCGCTGGTGGGTTATCCTGCTGACGATGGTGGTGGCAGTGGCAAGCGCGCTGATATTCAGTCGCCTCCAGGAGCGCGTCTATCGCTCAGAGGCGAGTTACCTGGTTGTGCCAAACCGGATCGACAATGGTCTATCGATCGTGCTCCAGAACAGTATGAGCAGTTTCCGCGAGATGGCGCTGGCACGACCGCAGTTGCAGAAGATCAGCGACGAACTCAAACTCGACCGGACGCCCGAATGGTTGCTGAAGCGTGTTGCGATCCAGCCACGCCCGGACGAACGCAAGATGATTGTGCAGGTCGACTACCCCGATCCGGCAACGGCGCAGCGACTGGCGGACGCGATCGGCAACAATATGGTTGCGCTGGTCAGCGCACGGAACAACTTTCTTGAAGGAACGGATCGGATCAGCATGACGGTTCTGGAACCGGCAACACCGCCGGTGCTCCACCGCCCGCAGACGCGCGTCAATATGCTTGCCGGCGCAGTGCTTGGTCTGGTGCTCGGCGTGCTGCTGGCATTCATGCTGGAAGCGCTCGACGACACCATCAAAACGCCATCTGACGTCGAACGGTATGTTCAACTGGCGACGCTCGGCGCTATTCCCGCAGTGAGCAGCGATCCCAGAGGAGCGACATTCACCGCGAGACGTACACGCAAAAATGAAGAGTTGGAAGTGGTCCCATAGCAACAACGATGGCGTACCGCAAAGATCGGAGTGCACTGCCGGTCTGACGGCGCAGCACTATGCGATGAGCGTTGTGGAAGCCAGGTTGCGCACGTTGCCCGCATCAACGGGGGTAAGACACAACGCAAGGAAGCGCTCAGGTTTCGGAAGAACGCCGCGTGCCCGGCGCACAGGCGACTGGAGTGCAGCGAACAGATGAATCACACCAACGGATACGCCGACTCTCCGCTGATCGCGCTGCGCGACCCGCGTTCGCCCGCAGCCGAAGCATATCGGACGCTACGCACCAACATCCAGTTTTCCAGCCTCGACAAGCCGCTGCATACCCTGCTGGCGACGAGCACTGCGCCCGATGAAGGGAAATCGACCACGCTGGCGAACCTGGCGGTAACGATTGCGCAGGCGGAACAGCGGGTTATTCTGGTAGACTGCGATCTGCGTCGACCCTCGCTCCACACCCTGTTTGGGCTATCGAACGACATCGGGTTGACCAATATGATCCTGGCGCACAACGATGCGCCGCCGCCGCTCCAGGAAACAGGAGTGCCGGGGTTGAGCCTGCTGGCAAGCGGTCCTCTGCCGCCGCGCCCCGCCGACATCCTCGGCTCACGTCGGATGGAAGCGATCATCCAGCGGTTGCGCGGGATGGCCGACATGGTCCTGTTCGACACGCCGCCGGTCATTGCAGTGACCGATGCCGCTGTTCTGGCGACGCGCGTCGATGGTGTGCTGCTGGTGCTCGAAGCCGGACGCACACGCCGTGACCGGGCGCGACGGGCGCGGGAGATACTGGAGAAGGTCAAAGCCAACATTATTGGTGTGGTGTTGAACAGTGCGCGCTTCGACGGCGAATACGGCTACTATGCGTGAGCCAGACGGTTTCGGCATATTGCCCGACTCCGCGCCCTGTGATACAATAGCCGTACTGTCAATCGTGTGCGCCAGTGTGAGACGAAAGTCGCCCGTGGTTATGCGTCCGGCAGACTGGTGTGGCAATCCTGACGCAGAGCGATGGAGATCGCACTATGCCTGATTATCCGATCCGAAATCCGGCAGTTGTTCTGGTGGAGGATGAGCCTGATATTCTTATCATCCTTCATCGTCTGATGCGCGATCTCACCGGAGGATATGATATTGTAACGGTCAACAGCGGCGCCGAAGCGCTGGCGCAAATTGCGCTGCGCCCGGTGCCCCTGGTTATCACCGACTATAATATGCCGGGGATGAATGGGTTACAGTTAACCGCTGCGATCAAAGAAACATCTCCCGATACGCGCGTCGTGCTCATTACGGCATACGCCACCCCCGAACTGGAGAAGCGCGCCCGTGAGCAGCGCGTCGATTATTACCTGCCCAAACCTTTTCCCCTCGACCGGCTCGAACAGATTGTGCGCGACGTGCTGCACTGAGCGCCTGCTCGACGATCAGATGGCAGCGCGTCGTTACGAGCGCAGCAATCCGATATGTTCACGTTGATGAGTTTGAAGAATTAAGCAGTTCTCACAGAGGTTCAACCCGGTGGACGAGGTTGAACATTCCCGGAATCGCGCTCTCCACAAGGTGACCGAAATGAATTTCGGTCTACACTCCGCCAGCGGCAGGCGTCTCGCGCGACACGGCAGACCTGGACCAGGGTCAACGTATCTGAGAACTGCTATAAGCAGTTCTCACAGAGGTTCAACCCGGTGGACGAGGTTGAACATTCCCGGAATCGCGCTCCCCACAAGGTGACCGAAATGAATTTCGGTCTACGCTCTGCCGGAAACGGGCGCGTCATGCGACACGGCAGACCCGGACGAAGATCAATGTATCTGAAAACTGCTGTATTTCTTCAAAGACCATGCAGCAGTTCTCACGGAGGTTGAGCCTTAAGATGACCCTCCCGCAGGCTGCAATCCTGCGGAAGGGTGTCGTCCGTTGAACCTATCGGGCAAGGTTGAACATTCTGCCGGAAGCGGGCGCCTCGCGCAACACGGCGGACCTGGACGATGGTCAACGTAATATACTGTTCTACGTTTCCGCTTCTCTCACCCGCCGCCTCACCGCCGTTTGCGCTCCGCCAGGTAACTCTGGATCGCCAGGAACGAGGGGCGTGGACTCCAGTCGGGGTTCAGGATGCCGAACGACGCCTGCTCGTGATCCGGTTTGCCCTGCGCTCCCCAGAGCACTGCGAAGTTCATATTCCACAGAAATGCAACCCCTATCCACGGCTTGCCGTCAGGCGTGCGATAGAGTTCATCGATGCGCTTCATTGCAGTAATGATATAGTCGCGCTGCTGCTCAAGCGACACATAGTTGCCGAACTCATAGCCGGGAGTACTGTTCGGCGTCGCCCATCCAAATTCGGTAATCCAGATTTGATGATCGCCAACCCCCTCCTCGACCATAAACTTGCGCACATTCTCGACGTGGCGGAAGTAGTGCGTCGGATGGTCGTTCCAGCAGCGATCTGGCGCCGGTTTGCATCCCTCAATGTAACTCGGCTTTTCGGGCCAGAGGGTGTCGGGCGGATTGGCGGCGCCGCCGGGATGCACTGCCTGGGCATCGAAGTAGTCCTTGATCAGCCCGTCTTTATATTCATACATCGCCCGGTAGTAACGCTCGTCGGAGACTGCCAGCGATGGCTCGTCGACGCCGCTCGACGAGGGGGCGCCCGCCAGCACGAAAATGCGCGGCTCGACCGCTTTGATCCGCTTATAGCATTCGACCAGGATCTCGACGTAGTGCCCGGCATCCTCGACAGTCACGCGACCGCCATTTTCGACCGCCAGGTTCTGTTCGTTCCAGATCTCGATCGCCTTGATCTTTGTGCCATACCGTCGAACCATTGCCTCGACGAAATTCCCCATGGTCACCGGATCGCGCGGCAAGCCGTTCGTTGGATTGTAGAACGATGGCGCCTTGACGATACTGATCAGCAGATTGAGGTTTCGCGCAGCAACGTCATCGACGATGTTGTCGAGTTCACCCCACTTGTAATCGCCCGGTTCCGGTCCTTCGATATCCTTCCACTGGATCTGCTGGCGCACCCAGGTATACCCGGCAATTTCGGTGAGCGTCAACACCCGCTCACGGTCGGTGTAGTAGAGGTGCGCAACGACCCCGTGTTCCGGCTGCGGCAGGCGGAGCGGGAATGTCAACTCAACCGGCGCTGCCGTGGGCGGTGGAGGAACAGGCGTCGGCGCTGGATTATCTGAGGTTGCGGTGGGCACTGGAGAGATAGGATTGACCGTCGCTGCCACAGGCGGCAACGTTGGCGCATTGATAACCGCAGTCGGCGGCGTGGTTCCCTGTGAGACAGGCGCGCCGCCGCACGCGGCGAAGAGTGGCGTCAGCACGCCGAGCAGCGCAATAAGCGCTACCTGACGCCAGGAGTGGGGAATCTTCACTGTTTTGCTCCTTCGATCCAGACGAAAGACTGTCATTGAGCATCCTGCCAACCGTATCGGCGACGGTTTCAGCAGAGCGCCACTATTATAGTCGAGCGTCAAATGGTCGCCGATAGAAGCGGGCTGATATGCGTGTGATTGATTGCTTGTTTGGAATATGGTCTTTGAAGAAATAATCCGCCATAGCCCGCGCCGGCGGGCTTCGCCCTGGAGAGCCGAGGGCTTTAGCCCGACGGCACAAGGTGCATACCAGATTTATAGCAGGTCTCACAGAGGTTGAACCTGGTGGACGATGTTGAACCCTCCCGGAATCGCACGCTCCACGCGGTGGCCGAAATGAATTTCGGTCTACACTCTGCCAGCGACGGGCGCCTTGTGCGACAAGACGGATAGGAATAATGGTCAATGTATCTGAGAACTGCTATAATTCTCAATCTCCATTAGCCCGACGGCACAAGGTGCATACCGGATTTATAGCAGTTCTCACAGAGGTTGAACCTGGTGGACGATGTTGAACACTCCCGGAATCGCACGCTCCACGCAGCGACCGAAATGAATTTCGGTCTACGAGAGAAGTACGCCGAAATCTCGGCATATCGCAGTTCTCACAGCAGCAATGCAGAAAACCGCTCATCTCTCCCACCAACTCTACCCTTGAGAGCCCATGCGGGCAGGATGCCCGCGCTCCCAGGCGTACAGATCCACGCGGGCAGGATGCCCGCGCTCTCAGGCGTACAGATCCACGCGGGCAGGATGCCCGCGCTCCCAGATTCACAGCGCCATCCTGGGGATCAGAAAAGACGCAGGATACAGGCGTGTCAGGACGAGGATAACCGGTGTGCCTTCACATGAGGTGAGAGATGTGCTCGCTTCCGCGCCGCATCGGAGCGGTTCATTCCTGAGCGAAACTGAACGCTTTCAGGCAGAGAGACGTGTCACCGCTACATCGAGCAGGCGGCGCACCTGGGTCAGCAGAGTCTGACGACTGAACGGCTTCTGCAAGAAGGCGATGGTTGGATTCTCGACGCCATCCGGCAGTTGACGCGCATACCCGGACATGAACAGGATACTCGCGCCGGGATAGCGCATCTGAAACCATGTCGCCAGTTCGACGCCGCTCATGCCGGGCATGACCAGATCGGTCAACAGCAAATGAACAGGGGCGCCAGCGAGCATGGCAACAACCTGCTGCGCCTCGTGCCCGTTGCCCGCTTCGAACACGGTATAGCCATAATCACGCAGTATTCGCACCGCCAGTTGCCGCACTGTCGGTTCATCTTCGACAACCAGGATCGTTTCCAGTCCTCCTTCCGGTTGGGCATCGCTCTGAATATCGTCCACCTGCACTGCCAGACCGGAAGCATAGGGGAGAAAAACCTCGAACCGACTACCCTCCCCCGGTTCGCTCTCGACGCGGATGAACCCGGCATACTGCTGGACAATGCCCAGACAGGTCGCCAGACCAAGCCCGGTGCCCTGACCGGGGGCTTTCGTTGTGAAATACGGCTCAAAGATATGCGCCATGACCTCTGCGTCCATGCCGACGCCGGTATCTTCAACCGTAATACAAACAAACGGCGTCACTGCCGAATCTCCATCCCCGGCAGCCATCTCGGTGACGGATGTGGTGATCGTCAGTGCGCCGCCATCTGGCATAGCATCGCGCGCATTGACAATCAGGTTCATCACCACCTGCTCGAACTGATGCGGATCGACAATGATCACGCAGGGATATGGCGCCGGGTTCCACGTGAAGCGAATGTCTTCGCCGATCAAGCGTCGCACGAGCGGGAGCATCCCTTCAATCACCTCATTTGCATCAACCGTCTGGGGATGACCGGGCTGACGTCGGGCAAAGGCGAGCAACTGGCGCACCAGATTCGCGGCGCGTCCGGCGCTCTGCTGGATCGTCTGCACATCTGCATATGCCGGAGAGTCGGGCGGTATCATTGCCAGCGCCAGGTCGGCGCTACCGCTGATAACCGTGAGAATGTTGTTGAAATCGTGGGCAACGCCGCCTGCCAGTCGCCCCACAGACTCCAGACGTTGCGCCTGCATTAATTGCATCTGCAATCGCTCTCGTTCGGCTTCTTCCCGTTTGCGCGCAGTCATGTCGAAGAAGATCGTTGCAAACTGGTCTGGTCCAAGTGGTGAGACTGAGATGAAGAAGTGTTTCTGCATTGGCGCAAAATAGACCTCGAAATGCGCCGGTTGACCGGTTGCCGCCACTGCGCTGAACTCTGCCAGGTAGGGCGGTTCAGGCGTGCCGTAGACGTCGGTTGCAAGGCGATGGACGACATCATCGCGGCGCAGATTGAGGATGCGCTCGTACTGATGGTTGACATCGATGATCTCATAATTGATGGCTCTGCCGTGCTCGTCGTAGATCAGCCGGTGCAGCGCCACCCCTTCCAGCATATGGTCGAACAGCGAACGGAAGTGCTGCTCACGCTGGCGCAGCGCTATTTCAGTACGCTGACGATGAATGGCGCTGGCGATCAACTGGCCGGTCAACCGAAATGCTTCAATTGCAGCTTCTGAGAGTTCATATTCGCGGGTTGTTGTGTCGAAGCCAATCCACCCGATGAACGTTGCACCAACAAACAGAGGAATAGCCGCTATCGTTTTGAGTTGAAGCACACTGAGCGCCTGTCGCAACACCTCATACTCAGGGGTTTCGGGAATATCGGCATACTGAAGCGCAACAACTTCGCCTCGCCGCAACTGTTCGACCCAGCGGGCGAACTTCGACAGGACAACCGGTTGAAGCCTTTGGTCACTGTATGTCGCCGCCGGATGCAGCCACTCATAGGCAATGGTCGCGCGGTCGCCCTCTGGCGTAAGCAGGGCGATATAACTGCGCTCGACGCCGGTGAAGACGGCAACTTTCTGCAGCACGGCGATAATGTGTTCGTCGATCTGCGTCACTTCGCAGCGCACGAAATCGTTGGCAGCGTGCTGGATCAGTTGAATGAACCGCAACCGGTTGCGGAGCAACGCCTGATTGCGCCTGCTCTGGGTGATATTGCGCCAGATCAGGAGCCGCCCGTTGATCCCGCCTCCGTCACCGACGAGCGGGCTGATTTTGACCTCGAAGACCTGGTGGGTTGATCGGTCATATTCGACCTCCAACACCTGTTCGACCGGCTCGCAACACGCCTGCATCAGCACGGGCCACGGCGCCAGCAGCGACTCGATCCGTTGACCAAAGAGCGAGCCGCCGCCAGGAGCGAAGAGGCGCTGCGCCGCCGGGTTCAGATCGATGATCCGGTTGCGAGTATTGACAACAATGACCGCATCGCTCATCATCTCGACAACATGCTCACGCGCAATCGGCGCAAGCGAAAAGAGCCGATAGCGAAACATACCCCACATAATCGCCAGCCCTGAACATGCAACAGCGAGTGGGGTGATGTCCAGCGGCATAAAGGGATGGAGTTCGAAGAGTTGCAGCAGATTGGCGATCCATGGCGCGAATGTGCTGATAGCAACCATGACGGAGCGTCCGCGCTGCAACGGTGATGTATCACGGGCTGCACGCCAGAACAACACCGCGCCAAGCGCGATCAAGGCATAGGAATAGACAACAAACACCCATAGCCACAGACCGGGCGTAACGCTGAGGAGCACAAACGGTCCTTCGTTCACCAGTGTCACCCGCTGATAGTACAGACCATGGGCGCCATTCGTCCAGTTGAGCGCAATCGTGGCTATCGGAATGATGTACCAGGGTGCGCCACGCCAGCGCAGGAGCCATGTTGCGCGTTGGGTGTAGGCGATAATGAAGCGCAGGTAGAGAATGGGCAGAAATGCGATGCCGAGATACGCAATACCGATCCAGACCATCTTGATCGCCAGCGACGTGCTGACCAGTTCCAGACCATACGCCAGCGTCCAGATAATGGCCGCCGCCATCAGCACCACCAGTTGCATCGCCCCGGCGGTCATGCGCTGACGCCAGGCGTACAGCGCAACTGCGGCTTCGATCAGGGCTGCGACAATGAGAAGCGAAACAAAAACCGGCAGCAACCAGACCATCGATGACCCCCAAACACAACGGGTCAAGATACCTGCCATCCCGGCAAATATCTTGACCGCGTAGTCAGCGCACTGATCGCAGGCTGGACGATCAGTCGCTCGCTATCACACTCGATTGTATCACCAATACATAACCGGTGTGCGCGCGACCCCTCACACCGCCTCCAGCGCCTGCGCCAGGTCAGCAATCAGGTCGTCTGGATGCTCGACGCCGACCGAGAGACGGATCATTGCCGGGGTGATCCCCAGTTCCAATCGCTCTTCCGGATCAACGTCGGCATGGGTCATCGTTGCCGGGTGCTCTGCAAGCGACTCGGTGCCTCCCAGACTGACTGCCAGACGGATCAGTTTGAGCGCGTTCAGCAGTCGAAACGCCTCTGCTTCGCCACCGACGACCTCGAACGAGATCATACCGCCTGGAGCGCTGCACTGGCGCTGATACACTGCGTATTGCGGGTCGTCCCCGGTCAGATTGCCCAGGTAATGAACGCGCGCCACCTTCGGATGGTCGGTCAGGAATGCGGCCACGTGGCGTGCGGTTTTCATCTGCGCGGTCATGCGCAACTTGAGCGTTTCCAGACTGCGCAGCAACAACCAGCCGGTGTGCGGTCCGGCCATCGTGCCGAAGATGGTGCGCAGTACTTTGACCTGCGCCAGCAATTCGTGGCTTCCCAGGCAGACGCCGGCAATGACATCGCTGTGCCCGCCGATGTATTTGGTGGCGGAATAGAGCACCAGGTCGGCGCCGTGCCTGAGTGGTTGCTGCCAGAGCGGACCCAGGAAGGTGTTATCCACGGCGGTAAGGACGCGGCGCGCGCTGCTCAGTTGCCGCGCCAGCGCAGCAAAAGCGGCAATATCGACCAGGTCATTCGTCGGGTTGGCGGGTGTTTCGATGAAGATCAGCGCCAGGCGTTCGATAAGCCCAAGGCGACGAAGGTGGAGTTCCGCCTGTTCCGGTGGCGTACCGGCGCGAAATCCAACCACGCGAATGCCGAACTGCGGCAGAATGTGCTTGAAGAGAAAATCGGCGCCGCCGTACACCGGCTCGCTGTGGAGCAACACATCACCCGGACGCAGAAAGGTCAGCAGCGTGGTGGTGATCGCTGCCATGCCGCTGGCGAAGACTGCCGCAGCTTCTGCGTCGTCCCACAGGGTCAGGCGGTCTTCGAGAATTTCGAGATCGGGGTTGTTGAGGCGACTGTAGATCAGCCCCATCTGCTCCCCATCGCGTTGTGACCGCAGACCATACGCCAGTTCAAAGAACGCTTTGCCCTCTTCGGCAGACGTGAAGATAAATGTCGAGGTCTGGAAGATCGGGATCTTGGCGGCGCCTTCTGACCATTCGGGTCGGTAGCCATAACTCATCATCAGGCTTTCAGGGTGCAGCGGTCGTCCATTCAGGTATCCTTCCGGTTTGCGCTCTGCCATAGATGCCTCCTTGCAAACAGGCGAAACGTCGCTGTTCCGCCGCTATTCATGCCGTGGACCGAAACACCACTGCACAGCGCGCATTTCATCGGCTGCCACCCGTTGCCGCATGACCTCGGCATAGACGGCGTTGTAGTCGTAAGGAACGCTGCGCAGCGAAACGACGCCATCCTCGATGACGATATAGTGCGCTTCCCGATCCGGATCGTCCTGCCGACGGTAGGAAACGCTGCCAGGATTGAGCCAGACCTCGCGTTCACCGAGGATCATCATGCCCTGACGATGGGTATGCCCCAGGATCAGACGATCAATCGCGCTGTCGGGAAAGCGGGTGCGGCAGAATGATCGATATGCGTGGCGACTCAGAATAAGATCGTAATTGCGGTAGAGGTGGGTCATGCCATAGCGGACGCCGTCGAGTTCAAACGTCACCGCTTCCGGCAGCAACCGCAGAAAATCGACATCTGTTGCAGTCAATCTCTGGGCGTTGTGGTGGCGCCACTGCAACGCGCTCTCAGGGACGTGCCAGAGCGCCGGTTCGTAGAACGTCTCGGCGACCTGACGATCATGGTTGCCCTGCACGCAGACGACATTGCGCGCGCGCATCCAGGCGAGTGTTTCGCGCGGATACACCCCGTAATCCACCAGGTCGCCAGCGCAGTAGATTGCGTCGGCATCGCCTTCGCGCGCCCAGATCGCTTCCAGTGCGACGACATTGCTGTGAACATCGGAAAGGATCAGTGCTTTCATCAAGATACAGGATACCAGAAGTTGGGACGGTGCGTGGTGAGAAGTGAGAACCAAGAACCAAGAACCAAGAACCAAGAACCAAGAACCAAGAACCGAGAACCGAGAACCGAGAACTAAGAACCGAGAACTAAGAGCCTATCCGAACAACGGTAACCTTTTCGCCTGCGGCGTGATCGCCGTGCGCGCCGCCGGGTTCTTCGGATAGGCTCTAAGACGTGGAAGTCCGACGGGCTTGTCTACGGGCGAGCGGGATGCGCTCCCGCAAGCCCGCGCAGGCGGGCTTCCCGCCTGCCAGCCGCGACTTCAGTCGCCAGGCGGCGAGCGGAACCACCCTGTCGCACCAGGTTCGTCGTTCCGCCACGCGAAACCGTCATGCAACCCGGTGTGCTCAGCGCCTATCCGAACCACTGGAACCTTTTCGCCTGTGGCGTGATCGCCGTGCGTGCCGCCGGGTTATTCGGATAGGCTCTAAGAACCGAGAACCGAGAACCAAGAACCGAGAACCGAGAACCGAGAACCAGGAACCGAGAACTAAGAACCGAGAACCAGGAACCGAGAACCAGGAACCAGGAACCAGGAACCGGGAACGTACAGGCTCGGCGTTCGGGGCGCGATTGTCTCACCTGCTTCGATGAACGGCGACAGCGAGACATGGGAGTGCGGGAAATCCAGGAACTGAATGTTGGGTGTATGATAGAAGCGCATAGCAATGACAGAAAGTGGAATGCGCAATGATCCGTGAACAGGTAACGCCAGAGGAATGGCGAGTGCTTTACGCAGCGCCGTGGGCGGTCGGATGGTATATGGCGACGGCGATTGGCGGCAAGGTGCAGGAAGTGCGTGAATTGCTGACACTGCGCACAACGCTGCACCGGGCGCTGGAGCGCGATCGCGAACACGATCTGATCGGCGCCGTCGCGGCAACTGTGCTCGGCGAAACGCCATCGGAGATGCGTCGGTCATGGCAACCCGGGGATCGCCCGGCGATGTTGCGTGCAGTTGCTGCCGCGTGGAGCATTGCGACAAGACTGCCATCCGGTCGCGCCTTTCGTTGCTGGTTGATGGACCTGGCGCGTGATGTGGCTGCGGCAGAGAAAGATGGCGGATGGATAGGTGTCGGCGCTGAAGCGATCCATCGCGCGGAACAGACAGCCCTGAACGATCTGGCAGTCGTGCTGGAGATTGGAACGGATACGCGGTTCACGACATAGTCGCTGCATCACTGTGACTTCCTGGCTCTCTTCTTCCGTCGCGCCTTACGGAGTGATCGCGGGATGATCGTCACCGGCGGCGCGCCGCCGTGATCGCGGAGAAGTTCCAGGCGTCCTGGTGGATCGATGCCAAAACTCAGCGACAGGCTGCCGTCGGGGCAGGCATTGATGCATGCCTGACAGAGGATACACTCGCTAGAGAGCACGCGCACGCCGTGGTGTGTGTAATCGGTAATGCGAATATCCATGGGGCAGGCGGCGACGCATTCTCCCAGCGCGTTACAGCGCTGCGGGTCGCCCTGCACTTTGAGCAGCGAGAAGCGCGTGGCAGGCAGCGCGAGCACGCCAGCCGGACACAGATACTTACAGAACGCCCGGTTATCCTTCAGACCAAATGCCAGCGCCACGCCGGTCACATAGTACAGCGCCACCCCGGTGAGGAACCAGACTACAGCGTCGATCCGACCCGGCAGGTATGTGAAGCCAAACCAGAGGACTGCCACGAGACAAAGACTGACGAAGAGATGGAGATATCGCAGATAGCGCCAGAACCCGCTGCGCCGCCCCGTACTGCGACGAAACGGCAGCAGATCGAGCAGCGCACCTGTCCAGCACGCCCATCCGCAATAGACCCGCCCGAAGATGAGTGGACCGAACAGTTTAGCGATGGCGAAGTGGAGCAGCGCAGCGCCAGCCACGCCGCTGAACAACTCGAAAAAGAACCCCTCGACTGCCACAATCGAGTGCTGCGCGAGAACTCGCGCCAGCGCCGCAGCGAGCATCCCTATGCCGATAGCAGCCACCAGCGGACGGCGACCGGCGCTGCGTTTCGCTGGCGGCAGACTCAGGTAGAACAGTATTCCAGGCACGATGATCGTTCCCAGATACCCGAAGAAGATCAGGGGCGCCAGCGACTGGCTGATCGCCCAGGCGCCTGTCCCTATTCCCCAGAGTGCGGCAGCAGCGCAGCCAGCGGCGATCAGTCGTGCGCGCAATGTCAGTGTGTGCATCCGGCGCCCCCTTTCGTTATGCGCAGGAAACCGGCAGCCATAGGACGCGCCAATCGCCTCCAGGGTTTCATGAGAGCGTGATCAAAACCTCGGGTTTGTGGTATTATGATGGTAAATATGGCTTTCTGATGCGGAGAAGCATATCACGCCGAAACGTGAGCGCGCCTCTCTCCAACGCAGGATGCGATTGATCTAACCGATGCGCACTGGGCCGCCATCGCGCCAATCGCCACTACCTCACCAAAGGGCGACCACCCTACCGGGATCGATCAGCGTGCGATTAGCGAACAGTGCGACTGTAATCCATCGAGTTCGATACATGACATTCCTGGTTTTCAGTTGATTATAGCAGTTCTCACAGAGGTTGAACCTGGTGGACGATGTTGAACACTCACGGAATCGCACGCTCCACGCGGTGACCGAAATGAATTTCGGTCTACACTCCGCCAGCGGCGGGCGCCCTGTGCGACACGACGGATAGGAAGAATGGTCAATGTATCTGAGAACTGCTATAAATCGAATACGGTATGTATGGTGTGACAGAAACCCGTGTAAGTCGTGTAGCAAGAAAACCCGCCACGAGCACGTTATGCCTGCGCCCCTCGATTATGCCGCCCCGCCCTGCCACGCTGCATCGATGCGCATCGCCGTCAGCAGTGCATGGGCCAGATCGGCGCCGGTGGCGTACCGGCGCGACAGGGGTCCGGTCGCGCGGGCGATGACCTGCGCCAGCGTTGGCGGCGGCGCCGGAATAACGGTTGCCAGCGTCTTCCCGACAGCGTACAGGTCGTTGCCGGGCAGCACCAGTCCGCGTAACTGCTCCGGGCTGGCAAACTCCGGCGTGCAGGTGATCGCGCCTGGATCGTAGGGAATATGGATGCGCCGCGCCGAACCCCAATCAATGACTGCCAGCGAGCCGCCGGGTTCCAGGATCAGATTGGCGGGCTTGATATCCTGGTGCACATACCCGGCACGGTGCAGCGCATCGAGCGCCACGCACATCTTCGCCAGCAGCCGGACGATCACCGGAGCGGAAAGCATCCCGGTCGCCGACAGTTCCTCGACGGTACGCCCCTCGATGTACGTCATCACCAGGGCGCTGCGCCCATCGCGCTCCTGGTAATCGATATAGCGCGGCGCCGGGATCGGCACACGCTCCAGTTCAAGCCAGACGAGCATTCCTGCCTCGCGTTTCAGGTCGCGGTTTGCGACGCCGGGCAGCACCCGCTTGATGACCACGCGCTGCCCCGTATGTGCATTGCGCGCGATCAGCACCTCGTGCAGCGCCGTTCGGCGGAGACGCGTCATCTCGCGGTACTCCGGGAAGCGACGCGACACGGACGCATACTGGAGCGCCACCTGCGGCGCACGCCGGAAGAGGGGAACGGTCACTCCCTCCGACGCCTGATGGCGAACGCGCTGCCTGAACGCGCTCGATGAAGGCGTTGGACGACTCGACGCGCGTGTACAGACGGCAGACGCCAGACAGGACGACACATTGCAGCGGATGCGTTCGGACAGTGTGACGATCCCGTCGATCCCCAGCAGACCGAGACCGACCGCGAGCAGAAACGCGAAATCTGCTGAGCGCTGCGCCTCCTTGCCCAGCACCAGCACCATCAACGCCACCACGATCAATGCGAACGCAAATCGTCTCACCAGGTCTTGCGCAAATCGTTTCATGAGGACCTCCACAGTGCTGGAATGCGCTGTAATCGAGCGAGTTCCTCCTGCAACCGTCGAAATTGAGCAATGTTGCGCACCTCGACCGTCCGATCATCGCAGGTAAACGTGATGTGACCGTAATCCAGCAGGCGACCTGCCAGACTCTGCGTCGTCATCACGTCGGCGCGATGGAGGGCAATGCGTTCTTCCCGGCGGAGGATCCAACCAGACCGCAGCAACAGTGTGTCGCCTCGAACGATCAGGCATGTCGCCAGCTCCAGGTATGCGATGCGCAGCGCCAGCATCAGCGTGATGAGCACCGCCGGCAGCGTCAGTACGGAAGCGTGAATGATGCCAGCCAGGAGCATACCGCCGCCAATTCCCAGGAGCACGACAATCTTGCCAGCGACAATGTGCGGATGTGGGCGAAAGACCAGATCACGAGCGAAGGAATGCGCGGATGTCGTCATCGCAGTCCCCTCTCTGCCACCGGAACGGCGTTGCTCAACGAGCAATGCCCCCTGCGGCGACAGTTTCATTCTAGGTCTGCTGCTGAGAAATGACTGAGATACAGGTGAGAAATATTGGTGATCTTGAAATTTTAGAGACGAGCAACTATTTTCTAATTTTTCTAGAAAATAAGGAGGGAAGCATCGACACGGGATCATTCCCGGAGGGTGTGACAGCGCTGAAGCAGGCGATTGTCCTGAAGGCGCTGCGCAACGTCCAGCACAAGGCGCACCATCTCTGGATCATCCTCATTCCGACTCAGAATAGCGTCTGCGATGTCCGGGGCGCGCTGCCTGGCGGAGAGATCCTGCAGGTGCAGATAACATCGAAGCAGGCGCTTCTCGATCTGCACCCGTTCACGCTCCCACCTTCGTTGTTCGGGGTCAATGCGATGGTCAGGGGCATCGTACTGCGGCAGGTAATCGCCGTGGAAGAAACTGAGCGCTTCTTCGAGCGCCGCCACAGCCGCCTCAATCCGACCCTGGGCGATATCCTGTCTGGCGCTGTTGCTCAACGCCAGCACCTGATCGGTATCGGTCGTCCAGGACGGATGGCGTTTCAGGGTGACGGTTTCGGCAGTCACATCCAGTGCATCGCCCATCCCCCAGTGTTGCAAGATTGTGCGCAATCCGGAGATGTAGTGCGATTCGTCCGGCAAATCATCTTCGTGTTTGCGCCCACGACGATGCTCCAGCGCCACCTCGACCAGCACATCACGCCGAACGGGCTGCCCGGTGTGAGCGACCAGATACATCAACATCCCCTGAAACATATGCCGCCCAATGCGCATACGCCGGTACGACGCTGGTTTTCCATTGACCTGAACATCGAAACGGCCCAGCGTCGTTATGACCACCGGGGGCGGTTGCACATCGCTCAATGCGGCGTGCAGTTGCTGCACATCGCGCGCCTGCTCCTCGAGGCGGTGAATGCGCTGCGGGATGGTCACCGGCTCGGAGCGGGAGTGATCGATATATGCCGCCAGTAACACGCCGAGCGTACTGAGTTGCTCGCGCTCGTGGGGCGACCATTGCCCATAACCGGGACTGCTGAGCAACAGCGCGCCGCGCTGTTTTCGAGCCACGCGGAGCGGCAGCAGGTAGGCGTAGTCAGCGCATTGATCGAACGGTTGCATCCGCACGGCGAGCAGATCGCTCTGTTTGGGCGCATATGACGATGTATGCCCGTATGATGCAAGCAACCGCGCTTCGCCCTCTTCGAACCAGAACAGCGCGCTACGCGATACGTCGGCGACACGCGCAAGCGTTTGCAGGCACTCCCGCACCACCTGATCGCACGGTTTCTCTGTGCCGATCTGTCTTGTAAAGGAGCGCATCATACTGCGCAGCAGACGCGACGACGGATCGAAGCGCAACCAGTCGAGCGCATCCCGGAGTTGATCGAACCCAAAGTGGGTGGCAATCAGCACCGGCACAAGGATAATCCCCAGCCCCAGCGCCTGCTCTGCCGTCAACACGCTCCGGGTTGCGTTGTGAAAGGCGATCAGGATAAGCTCGTACACCGTCACAATACCCAGGCTGGCAAGTCCGCTGACCAGATAATCACGACCGCTGTTGCGCCCTGCGTGCCGACGCGTGTAGATGAGCGCCCCATACCCCAGGAGCGCAATGCCGCCGCAGAGCATCCCTTCGCCTGCCTGCTCCAACATCCCGGCGACCTCCGCCAGCGTTGGTTGCAGCCACGCGACTGCTGCCAGCGTCACCACACTGATGCAGATGATTGTGGTCGCAACGAGCAACGTTCCGGCTGCCCGCTGTGCTGGCAGGATCGTTTCGCGTCGGTACAGTCGCCAGGTCATGAACCAGACGCTTCCCAGCGTGACGGTGATGTACCCGCCGGTAATGATCACCGATGGCACAAGGGCAAGCGCAGAGATCAGCGCACATCCGACCGCCAGAGCAATAGAGATCCAGCGAGCCCGATGTTCTGCGCGGGTCATGCCGCGCACGCCGATCACCCACCCGCGCCAGCACGCCAGCGCAACCAGCGCCGTTATCAGTTGTGCCTGCATGAGATGGTGTACAGGAGGCTTAAGAGAGGATTCAATCGCTCTGAGGAGGAAGGAGCACCCGGTGAGGACAAACGTCAGGCGCAACCACCGTGTCGAGGGATGATACGCAGTGCGATTACCCAGAAACAGACCGACCCAAAAACTGACGACACTTCCGCCAACATGGAGGAATAACGGGATGTCCACGATGAGGCTCCTTCCATAGTAATGGGAGGATACGGACAACCTCGAACTTTACCCGTATCATGTTCGCCTCGTCGGAGAAAACCGGGAATTGAGCCGGAGTAGCGTGCGCTTATCTACGCACTTCTATCATATATCAGGGAAACATCAATGTCAAGTTGATATTTTTTAAAAAAACCAGATACGATCGACGAGACGTTGTCCGCCTTCACACGTTCGCTGTAATTCCATTAACATCAGGATAGACGATGTTTCAAAAATGACTTCGCTGCAAACACGCACCGCTGAGACGCCGAGGGCACAGAGAACCCTCCAAACGAACCATGATGGATGCATAGCGCAGCATGCGGGTGCGTGACTTGCGATGGAATCCGCCGCTGCGAACGCTGCGCTGCAGCGGTGACATCCCCTTTTTGCAGTGGACTCAAAAATGAAAAAGCGGACAGGTGACAGCATTGCGCTCACCTATCCGGGTACGAGGCGCCCCTTCCTGGAAGCGCAGGCGTCGCACCCGCCTGCGGATGGGACAGCATTGCTTTCACCTATCCGGGTACGAGGAGGGAGAGCGACAAAGACGCCAATGCGCCGATCAGCG
>Ga0209227_1000664_pt1 | contig 29075 bp, 25 predicted proteins | sample YNPBryantNP2012_FD_185815 | JGI IMG/M metagenome (GOLD analysis project Ga0209227, IMG submission 185815) | Anoxygenic and chlorotrophic microbial mat microbial communities from Yellowstone National Park, USA - YNP Bryant NP 2012 (SPAdes)... ...
GTTCTTCAGAAGCCATTCACTCCAACTGCGCTCCTTCAGAGGGTTCGCGCTGTCCTGGATTCGTGAAAGCATTCAAAAAAACGGAACATTTTCCCCGATTTGGGCTTGCCCGTTTGAGTACTTCGATCTACAATAATCGCCCCTGATCACGGTGTCGCTCCAGAGCGTGCGTTCGGAACAGGAGGGTTGCTGTCAGCGCAAGACGCCAGGCGCCGGGGCAATTTTCCACAGGCAGGGGTGGCATTGTTCTACCCGTTCTGACGCCTGCACACGGTGCATGTCTCGACGGAAGGGCGCTGTTGCCTGGGGTAACCGTCAGGAGTTGCCCCTGCTCCGTCCACGATGTGTCTCCCGATGTGCCGGGTGCGCATAGAGCGCAGGGGTGCAGGTGTCCTATCAGTTGGAAAGGAGGTGCACTGACAGGCGTTATTCCACCCGATCCTCACGTTGCATACCTCAGACTCTCACAGGTCAGGAAGGAGAAACAGGCAATGACTCGCCGATTCTTCGCACTGTTCACACTACTGATTGCAATCGCTTCACTGATCGCAGCATGCGGCGGCGCTCCAACAACGACTGCCCCGACCGCTGCACCGGCAGGAGAGCCGACTGCTGCACCGGCAGGGCAACCGACAGCAGCGCCGGAAGGCAAAAAATTCACCATCGGTATCTCCAACCCGTTCATCAGCAGTGAATACCGCACCCAGATGATCCAGTCGCTGATCGAGGTCAACAAGGAGTACATGGAGCGGGGCATCACCAACGAACTGGTGATTGAAAGCGCCGATACCGATGTCGCCGGTCAGATTCAGCAGTTGCAGAATCTGATCAACAAGGGCGTCGATGCTATCCTGGTGAACCCCAGCGATGTCAATGGTCTCAACGATACCCTTCAGGAAGCCATCAACAAGGGCATCATCGTCATTTCCGTCGATCAGGAACTCAACACCCCCGGCGTCTACAACGTCGGCATCGACCAGAAAGAATGGGCGAAAATTTCCGCTCGCTGGCTGGCGGAGAAGTTGGGTGGTCAGGGAAATATCGTGCTGATCGAAGGCTTCCCCGGCCACCCGGCGAATGTGGCGCGCATGGACGGGGTCGAGGAGGTGCTCAAGGAGTATCCGGGCATCAAGGTGTTGGGGCGTGAGACCGGGAAGTGGGACGAGGCGACCGGTCAGCAGGTCATGTCGAATTTCCTGGCATCGTTCCCCAACCTCGACGGCTACTGGACACAGGATGGCATGGCGATCGGCGCGATGCAGGCGGTGATGGCGGCGAACCCGCCAAAATGGCCCATCCTGGTCGGCGAAGGACGCTGCCAGTTCTTGCAGTTGTGGGATCAGCGCTTGAAGGAAGATCCCAACTTCGAGACGATTGCCGTCGCCAATCCGCCCGGCGTCTCACCGACCGGTCTGCGGATCGCCGTCAATATGCTGATGGGCAAACAGGTGGATAAGAGTAAACTGGGCGGCGCGAATGGGCTGTCGTTCGTCATTCCGGTGCCGGTGATCGTGACGAAGGAAAATTTCCAGGAAGTCTTCACCACCATGTGCAAGGACAAACCGGCCACCTACCTGCTCGACGGCATCATGACCGACGAGGAGGTGCAGCAGTTCTTCCTGAAGTAACACCATGTCGCTTCTGCTGTCTGCTCGCAATGTCGCCAAGCGGTACGGCGCCGTTCAGGCGCTGGTCGATGCCAGCCTGGAGATCGGCGCCGGTGAGACGCTGGCGTTGATTGGCGCGAACGGAAGCGGCAAGAGCACCCTCAGCAAGGTCATCAATGGAGTAGTTGCCCCCGATGGCGGGCAACTGCTCCTCGATGGCCGCCCGGTGCGCTTCGAATCGCCCCACGCTGCGAAGGATGCTGGCATCTCCACTGTATTCCAGGAACTCAGCCTCGTGCCGCAGATGACGGTCGCCGAGAATATCTGGCTTACCCGTGAGCCGCATGGGCGCGGCGGCCTGATCGATCTCCGGCAGGAACGGCGTGGAACTGAAGCGTTGCTGGACCTCTTCGCCGGTACGGTTCGGCCTGATCTGACGCCGGATACCCCGGTGAGCGCACTCCTTCCCGATGAAAAACAGATCGTCGAGATCCTCAAAGCGATCAGCGTCAACCCGCGTCTCCTGATCCTGGACGAGGCGACCGCCAGCCTGGATAGCCGTCAGGTGCAGCGGTTGTTCGAATTGATCGGGCAATGGAAAGCGCAGGGAACCGCGATCATCTTCATCTCGCACCGTATGACCGAAATCGAGCAGATCGCCGACCGCTACTCAGTGCTGCGCAACGGGCAAACTGTGGGTGCGGGCGCTGTGAAGGATGCAACTGTTGACGATCTGGTGGCGCTGATGGCGCCGGAAACCGCTGGCACTGTCGTGGCGCGCCGCCGCCTGTCCACCGATCTTCTGGCAACACGCCGCACCGTTCTTCAGGTCGAGAATCTCCAGACCGGCGTGTTGCGCGGAGTCAGTTTGCAGGTGCACGAAGGCGAACTGCTCGGTATCGGCGGGCTGAAGGGGCAGGGGCAGCGCGATCTTCTGCTTGCGATCTTTGGTGGTGTGCCGTATTCCGGGCGTATGCTGCTCGAAGGGAAACCGGTACGTTTCACCCACCCGCGGCAGGCGATGAACCAGGGTGTTGCGCTCGTTCCGGGGGATCGCGCCGGTGAGGGGTTGCTTGCCATTCGCGCAATCCTGGAGAACCTCCTGGTTCCGTCGTGGCGCATGTATGGCTTTCCGCTGCGCATGGGGCGCGCATGCCGCGACGCCGGTGCAATCGCCGCGCGCCTGGAGATCAAAATGCCCGGATTAGATGCGCCGGTCAGCGTGTTGTCGGGCGGCAACGCACAAAAAGTGGTTATCGGCAAATGGCTGTTGCGCAATCCGCGTCTCCTGCTGCTCGACGATCCGACAAAGGGGGTGGATATCGGCGCAAAAATGGAGTTTTACCGGTTACTGACCCGCTTGTGCGACGAAGGAACGACGGTCATTCTCTACAGTAGTGACGATGAAGAACTGGTCGGTTTATGTGATCGGGTACTCGTGATGCACGATGGACGGATCAGTTCCGAACTCGCTGGCGGATCGCTAACGACCGCAAATCTGGTTGCCGCCAGTCTTGGAGTTGTCCACCGGGAGACGTCATGAAGCAATCACGCTGGCAGCAACGCACCTATCGCCATCCATACCTGTTTGCCCTGATCTTGCTGTTCGTGGCGTTTACCGTCAATCTGCTGCTTCAGCCAAATCTGATCGAACCGACGGCGCTGAACCGCAATATGCGCGTGTTTCTACCGCTGATCCTGGTGGCAATCGGTCAGGCAATCGTGATGATCGGCGGAGGCATCGATATTTCGGTCGGTTCGATTGTTTCGGTTGTGAACGCGCTGCTCGCCACCCAGATCGGACTGAGCGGCGATCCCGCCACAGCCGTACTGATCATGGGCGTCGCGCTGCTGGTTGGTATGGGGGCGGGCGCGCTGAATGGACTGTTCATCGCCTACCTGCGTCTCCAGCCAATCATCACGACGTTTGCCACCAGTTTCATCTATGCCGGATTGGCGCTCTTCATCCTGCCGAACCCGGGCGGTGGCGTACCGCCGCAGTTTACCGCGTTGTACCGTGAAACCGTCGTGCTCTGGTTGCCGCTGGCGTTCTACATCATCGCAGCGCTTCTTCTCGCCTGGGCGCTCGTCCGGCGGACGCGCTACGGTCGTTACCTCTACGCCGTGGGCGGCAAGGCGGACGCCGCCTACGAAACGGGCGTCCCGGTGCGTGCGGTACAGTTCAGCGCCTATGTTATTTCCGGGTTGATGGCAGCGCTTGGCGGCATTGCAATGACCCTCCTGACCGGCTCCGGCAATGCGCAGGTCGGCGATCCGCTCACCCTGTCATCGATCACCGCAGCCGTGATCGGCGGAACGCCGTTGAGCGGCGGCGCTGGCGGCATCGCCGGTCCGATCATCGGTGCGGTGATCCTGGGGTTGATACGCAACATTATTTCGTTTGCCAATGTGGCCACCTGGTGGCAAACCTTTGTCAACGCCGCCATCATCGTTCTGGCGCTGGCGATGCCCGGAATCATCAATCTGATACGCAGGAGGAACGCATGAAACGCCTGACGATCTCCCCGCCGCTCGCTGCCGTGCTGCTGGCGATTGTGTTGTTCCTGCTCAGTGGATTCCTGCCCAACGGTTTTGGCGGCAATCTCGATGTGGCTGCCGCACAGGCGGTCAATATCGTGCGCCTCTCGGTCTTTCTGGGGATCATTGCGGCAGGACAGACCCTGGTGATTATCAGCGGCAACGAGGGGATCGATCTCTCCACAGGCGCGGTGGTGACACTGACTGCCATTCTGACCTATACAATCGTCAACGGCAGGAATGAACAGGTGCTGCCAGCGCTCCTGGCAGTGTTGATCGTTGGGGGGATGATCGGGTTGATCAACGGCGCCGGTGTGGCGTTTCTCAACATTGCGCCGCTGGTGATGACGCTTGGCATGGCAGGTGTTGTCAGCGGATTGATCCTGGTCATCACCCAGGGGAATGTCAGCGGTGCGGTCGCGCCGATCATGACCCAACTGATTGCCCGTCCGGTGTTTCAGGGCATTCCTGGCGCCATTCTGATCTGGATCGTTTTTGCAGCACTGATGTGGCTCCTGCTTGAGCGCACAACCTATGGCAGGCATCTCTTTGCTATCGGCACAAATCGCACCACGGCGCGTCTCTCCGGCATTCGCGTCACTGCTACGGTGATCGGGACGTATGCACTCTCCGGGATGCTCGCCGGACTCGGCGGCTTTCTGGTGGTCGGGAATACCGGCGTTGTCCACATTCGCATTGGCGATCCCTTCCTCTTTCCTTCGATTGCGGCAGTCGCCGTCGGCGGCACATTGCTGACTGGCGGCAAGGGAAGTTATTTCGGCACAATGGCGGGGGCGCTGGTGCTGACCCTGATAACCAGCCTGCTAACGACCATGCAAATGCCAGAGTCGGTACGACGTATGGTCCTGGGCGTCACGCTGCTGGTCATGATCTCGATCTATGGGCGTCAGCGCGGTTTTCGACAGTAATTTGACACTGTTTCGTAAATCAATTTGCCAGAACGCCATGCTTGACAATGCGCTGTCAAACCTTTATCATACGCGCAACGTGACACCAGCAACGAGGGAGTAGTGGATCGATGCGATGGATTCGTGGAAGCGCCCTGGTCAGTGCAGTTCTGCTTGCGCTTGTGGTTCTGGCTGCGTGTGGGCGTCCGGATGTTCCCCTGACCGGTTCCGTATTCGATGCATACACCGGCAAACCGGTGGTTGCAACCCTGAATATTGGCGACGTTCAGATCACCACCGATGCGAACGGCGTCTATCAGATCGACCGCTGGAGTGCGCGTGATGTGATTCGCGTCGTTGCCAGCGGCTATGAACCGTTTGAAGTCAATCTCGCTTCGCTGCCGCATCTGGAACGTCCTGAACCTCCGGCAGTCGCTCTCGACCCGATTACGATTCGCCCGAATACGTTGAGCGGCGTGATCACCGACCTGTATGCACGCACGCCGGTTGCGGGCGCCGTGGTGCAGGTATCGGAGGAGATCAGCGCCACGACCGACGCCGACGGGCGGTACACGCTGGCTGGCGTTCCCGAAACGTTTCGCGTGACCATAACCGCCGATGGATATGCGCCACTCGTGAGTGATGTGGCGCGTTCGACATCGTTCGATACAGCGCTCCGTCCCGATACGCTGCGCGGAACAGTCACCGATGGGTATACCGGTCAGCCAATCGTCGGGGCGGAAGTAACCCTGGGCGATCTGAAAACGACAACCGATAGCAATGGGGGGTATACGCTGCGAGGCGTTCCAGAAAAAGGGACAGTCACGATCAGCGCGAAGGGGTATGCCAGTCTGGATCAACCTGTCGAACGCACAACGACGCTTGATGTCGCCCTGCGTCCCGACACGCTTGCCGGGGTGCTGATCGATGCGCGCACGAAACAGCCGATCCGCAATGCAACAGTGATCGCAACGGTCAATCTCCAAAGCAGCGATGTGGCGATGACGCGGATCGATAACAGTTCCGATGGCGCATTCGTTCTGGAGGGCATCCCTGAGCAAGGGTATATTCAGGTGCTGGCGCCAGGGTATCGCAAAGCAGTGATCGAACTGCGCCCCGGCGGTGTGCCATCGACGATCGAACTCGAACCGTTCTACTCGAAGGCGCTCTATGTGACTGCGGCGGTTGCCGCGCGCTGGAACCTGTTGATGAAATACTTCGACATTATCGATGCGACGGAACTCAACGCGATCGTGATCGATGTCAAGTCGGATCTGCGCGATGACCTGGGGCTGGTGTACTACGACTCGCAGGCGCCGATGGTGCGCGAACTGGGAGCGTCCAAGCCGTACATGGACCTGCGCAAAATCCTTGATGAAGCGAAACGTCGCGGTATTTACACCATTGCGCGCGTCCACATCTTCAGCCACGATAATGTGCTTGCCGAGGCGAAACCGGAGTGGGCGGCAAAAGATCGGACCACCGGCGGAATCTTCTATGATTATCCGGCGCCGGGCATCCGCTACGCCTGGCTCGACCCATGGAACGAGAACGTCTGGGAGTACAACATTCAACTGTCGGTCGAGGCGGCGCTGCTCGGATTCGATGAGATCCAGTACGACTACATCCGCTTCCCATCGCTGGAGTTTTCTCCCACCGATAAAGATCGGTTGCTGCTGTCGCGCGAAGGAACTCCCGAAGAGCGCTGGGCGAACATTACGGAGATGCTCAGGCGCTCACATCGCGCGATCAATGGCGTTGGCGCCTTCTTTTCGGTTGATGTGTTCGGCTATACCGCCTTCGGTCCATCGCAATTGCTGGGACAGAACCTGAGCATGATGGCTGAGTATACCGACTATATCAGCCCGATGGTGTATCCTTCGCACTTTAACCCCGGCGAGTTTGGCTTTGATAACCCGGCAAAATATCCCTACGAGGTTATCCAGAAGTCGATGACTGCGGCGTTCAAACAGATCGAAGGCAAACGCGCGCTGCTCCGTCCCTGGCTGCAAGATTTTACGCTGATCTGGGTGCCAGAAGAGTTGCTGGTCGAGTATACGCCCAGGGAGGTTCGCGCTCAGATACAGGCAGTTGAGGAGTTCGACGCCAGCGCAGGCTGGATCTTGTATGACTCGACGAATGTCTATCACGTAGAGGCGTTGAAGCCAGCGGAGTAGGGGTGGCGAATGTTCATCCCATAGCCCCTGAGGAGACACTATGTACCGCCTGGTTGTAGCGGCTTTGCTGATCGGGTTCCTGATCGCCGTTGATCCGCCGCGAGTGGTGGCTCAGGCGCCGGTGCAGTCCGGGCGGATTGTGTTCAGCACCCAGGCGGACTGGCAGCGTGGCGCGCGCACCGATGTCCAGATCATTGCCAACGCCGATGGCGAGTTGCGTCTGGCTGCCGGATCAACCCGCGGAACGTTCGTCTCTGAACCGATTTCGCTCACGATGACCCTGCATGCGGTCAGCGCCATCTGGCATGCGGACGTTCCCCCCGGAACAAACCTGACCCTCGACATTCGCGGCGGACCTGCTCCTGACCAACTGGGACCGTGGCAACCGCTGGTTGCTGGCGAACTGCGCTCCAGGGCGCTGCCAGATGCTTTTGCGACCGAGGATGTGCGCCCGTTACCGCCGGACACGCGCGTCCTGCAATTCCGTGCAACGCTGAGCAGCACAGTCGCAAACGCTTCACCGCTGCTGAGCGACATCAGTATCAGTTACTTCGATGCCAGCGCCGGTCCGCCGCGCGCAACCGATGCCGTCACGGCATTTGGCGGTCCAGCGACGCTGACGCCGCCGCCGAAGGTGTTTCCACGCACCTCGTGGGCAGGCGGCAATCCACGCGCATACCGCGGAACACGGTCTGCGCCGCAGGGGATTGTGCTGCACCAGATTGGCGCAGATGCACTCGACGATCCACTGCCGTTTCTGCGCGCGCTTGCCGCGTACCACGAACAGACGCTTGGACTGAACGACACGATTTATCACTATATCATCGGGCGTGATGGCGCCATTTTTGAAGGGCGCAGCGGCGGACCGACCGTTTCCGTCGCCGACGTAAGCGGTGGTGCGGCGGTGCATATTGCGCTGATCGGAGAGGGATCGCCGCCGACTGCACAACTCGATGCGCTGCGTACACTGCTGGCATGGCTCTGCGAGGCATATCGCATCGACCCGACCGGTCAGCGGATCGTGGTGCTGAATGGCGTTGGCGTGGTGGGACCGGCAATTGCCGCTCACAGCGATCTGGCGCCGAATGCTGGCGATCCTTCCAGCGCGCTTCGTGATGGGTTGCCCCAGATCCGGCGCACGGTCAGCGCCGCGATCGTTCGTTCGCGCTGGTTCTTCGCGGAAGGGAACCCGCGTGACTATGAAGAACGCCTGGCGGTGCTCAATCCTGGGGATGAACCTGTAAATGTGCGTTTTATTATTGTGCGTCAACCTGGCGCCGAAGTCTTCCGTGACGTGACCATTGCTCCCGGTGCGCGCGCCAATCTGGTCATCAATGAGATCTTCAACGATACCCCCGATGCTCCGGCGATTATCGAAGCGAACGCGCCGGTGATCGCCGAACGCTTCATGAACTTCGGCGCCGACCTGAGTGTGCAACCAGGGATCATGCGTCCATCGCGCGTCTGGTACTTTGCAGAAGGATCGACCGAGGGAGACAAACGCACGTTTCTGGTGCTGTTCAATCCGCAGTCCGAGTCGGTGGGCGCGCGCGTGCTGCTGATGACGGACGATGGTACGACCTTCGTCTATCCGCCATTCGATAGCGAACCGATCACGCTGGCGCCACAGCAGCGCACCGTGGTGGTGATGGGTGATCTGCTGCCGAACCGATCGTTTAGCATGCGCGTCACCGCCACCCAACCAATTGTCGCCGAACGCACGATGATCTTCGGTCCCGGCAGCACGCTCACCGGTGGCGGTATGCACATATCGTCGGGGGTGACCGAACTTTCACGCGAATGGCACTTTGCCGAGGGAACCACAGCGCCGCCGTTTCGCATGTCGCTGCTGGTGGTGAATCCGAACGGCGATCGGGCGAATATCACGGTGCGCTTCCTGACCCCTGATGGCACCTCGCTTGCGCGGCGCTATGCGATCCCGCCGCTGGCGCGTCTTGCGATCGATGTGAACGAGGTTGTGCCGGAACTGGGCGTCGCCACAACGATCATCGCCGACCGCCCTATCGCTGCAGAACGGGCGCTCTACTGGCGGAATGGGGCAGTGGGGACGGCAGGACCGGGCGCGATGGCGCCAGCATACTCCTGGCGCTTCGCCGATGGGCGCACGAGCGGCGACTACCAGCAGTACCTGTTGATCAGCAACCCTTCACAGCGTCAGGCGCGCATCGATGTCGCCTTCATTCTGGCGGACGGCTCCCGCGCCAGTCGTTCCCTGGTGATGCCTGCCGGTTCACGGTACACGATGGCAGTTCATGAACTGTATCCCGACCAGACGACCATTTCGGCGACGGTACGCGCGACTCAACCAATTGTCGTGGAACGCTCGATCTATGCTGGCGCTCCGGCTTCCGCTGGCAATCGCGGCGGTGAAACATCGCTCGGTGTGCCGGGTGATTGATGTGCGAGATGATGTATCATGACCAACGCTTCCGAATCGGCGCCTTCCAGTCCACCGCCCTCTCCCCAGCCGGCGCGCCGGGGCGGTAGCGGTTTTTTCGCGCGGTTGCTGGCAGCCTTCCTGGTTATTCTGATCACGACTTCTATTACCTTACTGGCGACCGGCGCCACGTTGCTCTGGCTCGGATTTACCCCTGCCACACCGGTGGAGATCGATGCAGCGCGGGTGCGGGTGGCAACGCTCGAGGCGCACAATGCGACGATCGTGAGCCGCGCCGACGCACTGGCAACCGGGGTCGCCGATCTTGCCCGCCGCGCCAGTGATGATCGTGAGGCGCTCAGCGATATCCGGCTCGTGATCGATGATGTGAAAACCGTGCGCGAACAGGTGCGTGAGCAATTGACCGCAGTCGTTGCTCAGAATGCCACCCTCGTCGCCGATGCGCGCGCCAGTCGCGATCAGGTGGCGGCGTTCGCAACCGCAGAGGCAGGACGTGCGGCGCTGCTCCAGGAACTCGACCGACGCTCACAGCGTATCGAGCGTTTTCTCCAGCGCCTGAGCGATATTGCTGGCGATGCGGCGCTCGATCTGCAACGCCCTTCTCCCCTTGCAGCGACCGTTGCTCCCACCGCAACGGTTCCGGTCGAGCCGACCGTCACTCCGACGTTCACTGCCACGATAACGCCCGAAGCAACAGGCGCCAGCACGCCGGTCGTTGCTGCGACCGATACGTCCCTGCCGGCAACCGCGACGCTGACCGCAACGCCAACACCGCGAAGGACAGCGACAGCGCCGTGAGTTTGCCGCGCCTCTCCGCCGTTGCGGTGAGGGTGAGTCTATCCGGGAAACTATATGCGTCCAATGGCGCGGTTGTTGATCGTGTGCGTCCTGTTCCTCTGTATCGGCAGCGCTGTGGTGGTTGCGCTCGCTGCGGATAGCGCAAACGAACGCGCAATTGCTGCTGCCGAAACACGCTGGCGCACCCACGGTTTTGTTCATTACGTCATGACGCTGGAAGAACTCAACTGCACTGTCGAGGTTGAGGTTGCTGACGGACGGGTGGTGCGCGTTACGCAACTGGAGCGGTGTCAGCGCGATGGGCGCACCGTTGAAGACCTTTTCGCCGTGGCGCGGCGTGATGGCGATACCGGTATGCGCTGCATCACCCTGGGGTGCGCCTGTGATGACCGGCTATCGGTGGAAAGCGCCTTTCATCCGTTGCTGGGCTACCCGACCCGCCTCTATATTCGTATCGAAGCCCGCCCAAACTGGTGGCATCCCGATGCCTGGCGCTACCTTCTCACGCACGGTCGTCCACCCGCGTGCGCCATGATGGTGGGCGATAAGTTGTTGCGCGTTGTCGATCTGCGTTCACTCCCTTGAAGATCGCTCTCACATGTCAAAAGTTGACGCACCGCCGCTTACCGGTGCAGCGCTGGCGGTGCTTTGGTGGCGCCCGGCTTTGTTTTCATAGTTGACAGGCGGATTGCTAAAATGTAGAATAATCGGCAACTTCGTAATATCCCCTTAACCAAGTCGATACCTGGCTCTCCGGCGAGAAGGAGGTGATCCCGCAGCAGATAGCGTCCGTGTCTGTTTTCCTCAATGTTTTTCCGAAACAGATGTTCACCACGTTCCTCGCGCTCTGACATCAGTTACAAGGAGGTACCTGTGTCCAGGACACGCACACTGAGCCGACGACGATTCCTGACGCTTTCGGCAATGACTGCTGCCAGTGCGGCAATTGCTGCATGTGGCGGCGGTCAGCCTGCTCAGGCGCCGACGTCTGCACCGGCGCCGACATCTGCACCGGCGCCGACGTCTGCACCAGCGCCAACTGTTGCCATCCCGCCCACCACGCCGCCCCAGGCGACTGCTGTGCCCCAGGCGGTCAGCAGGTTCAAAGAGTCGCCCGAACTGGCAAAACTGGTTGCCGAAGGGAAACTGCCGCCCGTCGATCAGCGTCTGCCGAAGAACCCTTACGTTGTGCCGCACAAATGGCTCAGTGTCGGCACGTATGGCGGGACGCTCAACTTCACCAACTCGTGGGGTCCCGATGGAATGGCGACAATTGTACAGGAGAGCCAGTACGGTCACTCGATCCTGCGCTGGCTTGACGATGGCTTGAAGATCGGTCCGGGGCTTGCCGAAAGCTGGGAAGCGAACGCTGATGCCAGCGAGTGGACATTCAAGTTTCGCGAGGGGCTTAAGTGGTCCGACGGGCATCCCTGGACGGTCGATGACATTCTGTACTGGTGGGAGTATATGGTCGGCGGCAACGGGAAGGAGAAAGAGTTTCCCGAAGGGTTGAAGCCGATCGAGCCGCCGCCGGACGAGGGACGTTCCGGCGCTGGAACGCTGGCGACTCTTATCAAAGTCGATGACTATACCTTGACGATGAAGTTCGATGCGCCAGCGCCGCTGACTGCTGATCGCCTGGCGATGTGGGTCAACGCAGGCATTGGACCGCGCTGGATGGCGCCGCGGCATCATATGGAGCAGTTCAACCCGGTGCTCAACCCTGCAAAGTACAAAGACTGGGACGAACATACCAAGCGCATCCGCTTCGTCACCAACCCCGATTGCCCGACGATGACAGGATGGAAGTGTGAAAGCTTTGAGGAGGGCGTGCGCGGCGTTTATACCCGCAACCCCTACTACTGGTGCGTCGATGCCGAGGGGAATCAACTGCCGTACATCGACCGCATCGTTTCGACCACCTTCCAGAACAGCGAAGTTGAGAAGTTGAATGTCATCCAGGGGAAGAGCGACTTCTCGCACCACTGGGTGCTCAGCCTCGACGATGTGCCCAACCTGCGCCAGAATGCTGAAGCGGGCGGGTATGAAGTGCGGTTCTGGGAGAGCGGATCCGGGTCGGGAACCTCGTTCTTCTTCAGTTACGACTACAACGATCCGAAGTGGCGGGAACTGATCCGCAATCCGAAGTTCCGGCAGGCGCTCTCGCTGGCGTTCAACCGCGCTGAACTGCAAAAAACGCAGTACTTCGGCACCGGTGAGTTGACAACCGGCACCTTCAGCCCGAAAGCCATCGAGTACAATATCGACGAAAAGGGGAACCCGGACCGGGCAAACGCGCGGTACCGCGAATGGCGCGATAGTTACGTGGCGTTCGATCAGGAACGGGCAAAGAAACTGCTCGACGACATTGGGGTCAAGGTTGGTCCCAACGGTTTCCGTACCTTCCCCGACGGTTCACCGCTGGAGATTTTGCTGGTCGTCGCCGCCAACACCAGCAAGAACACGATTGCTCAGAATGAGCAGATGATCCGCGACTGGGGGCAGATCGGCATCAAGGCGACGCTGACCCCGGTGCCGCCGCAGGGACGCCGTGAGGACTGGTTCGCCGGCAAACTGATGTCGAACGCCGACTGGGGCATCGGTGATGGTCCGAACCATCTGGTGTATCCGCAGTGGCTGGTGCCGATTGAGCCGGAACGCTGGGCGCCGCTTCACGGACAGGGGTATCAGTTGCGCGGTACGGCAAGCGAGAAGGAAGAACTGGACAAAGATCCGTGGCAACGCGCGCCTGCCCGAATCGTGCCGACCGATAAGGATTTCGACCCGACCATCGCAAAACTGCACGAGATCTACGATAAGACGAAAGTCGAACCGGATTTCCTGAAGCGCACACAGATGGTCTGGGAGATGATCAAGATCCACGTCGAGAACGGTCCGTTCGTGCAGGGGTCGGTAGCGAACTTTGACCGCGTGTTCATCACCAAGAAGGGCTTGATGAACGTTCCCCGGAAAGAAGACCTTGCGCTCGGCGGCTTCACCGATCCCTGGATCCATCCAACGCCGGCGGTGTACGATCCTGAAGCATGGTATTGGGACGATCCGGCGAAGCATAGCGGTTGAACGCATCCAACGACGCTGGCGGTTTATGCGATGCAAGCCCGCTCCCTTTCCCGAAATGGGAACGGGAGCGGCTTTCAGAATGAATAGAGCGATCCGTCGGCATATCCGGTTGTGATTGAGAATCCAGGCTATGACCACATTTCTTGCACGGCGCGCTGCGTACATGATCATCACCATGATCCTGGCGTCGTTCATTGGGTTCTTTCTCATCGAACTTCCGCCCGGATCGATTGTCGATATCAAGATCGACCAGTTGCGCGCGCAGGGCGGTAATGTGCCGCAAGATCAGATCGAGGCGCTCAAGCGACGCTATGGCGTTGATGATCCGCTGCACATCAAATACTGGAAGTGGATTTCGCGCACGTTGCAAGGCGATTTTGGTACATCGTTCGAGACCGATACGCCGGTGGCGGGGATTATTGCACAGCGCCTGCCCATTACATTTGCCCTGACATTTGGTACGGCGCTGTTTGCATGGCTCATTTCGATCCCGTTGGGCGTCTATCTTGCGACCAATCGCGGGAGCATTCCCGACTACATCATTACATTCGTGCAATTTCTGGGGATTGCGATACCAAACTTCGCCCTGGCGCTGATCCTGATGGTCTTTGCCGCGCTTGTGCTGCGGCAGGATGTCGGGTTGGGCTTTTTCTCGCCACAGTATATTAATGCACCCTGGAGTTTCGCAAAGTTCCTCAATCTACTGAGCAATCTGTGGATTCCGGTGGTGGTGCTGGGCGCTTCCGCCACGGCGGGGTTGACAAGGGTGATGCGCGCCAATCTCCTCGACGTGTTGAATGCCCAGTACATTCAGACCGCCCGATCCAAAGGGTTGCAGGAACATGCGGTCGTCTGGAAGCATGCCGTGCGTAATGCGGTTCACCCGCTGGTGATGAGCATCGGCTATCTGCTTCCCTCGATTGTCGTCGGCGATGCGCTGGCTGGCGTTATTCTCAATTTGCCGACGCTTGGCGCCCTCTATCTGCGTGCGCTTCAGGCGACTGACATGTATCTTGGCATCACCATTCTGATGATGCAGTGCATTATGTTGCTGCTGGGCAATCTGATCGCCGATCTTCTGCTGGCGTGGGTCGATCCACGGGTGCGGTTGGAATAACCTGATCGAAGGCAGGCGCGTATGGCAACAGTTGCAAAAGATGCACAACCGCAAACTGATCGTGTGCGCACGTTCGAAGATGTCGGGCAACTTTCGCAGGTTCAGTTGATCTGGCGGCGGTACAGGAAGAATCATCTCTCGGTTGCCGGTGCAGTCGTTTTGATCGTTATGTATCTGATGGCGTTTTTTGCCGATTTTATTGCGCCATACGACCCGAATGAGATCGATGCGAACCATCAGTATGCGCAGCCATCGACGATCGTCTGGGCGAATGGCGGGCTGGCGCTCCAGGGAATGAAGCAGATTGTCGACTCGGTCAATTTCCAGATCGTCTACGAGCCTGACCCGGAGGTAACCTACCCTATTCGCCTGTTTGTGCACGGCAGTCCGTATGTGATGTGGGGCTTCATTCCGCTCGATGTGCATCTCTTCGGTGTCGATGCGCCGCCCGAAGCCAATGCCAAAATCTTTCTCTGGGGCGCTGACCGCCAGGGTCGCGATCTCTTCTCGCGGGTGCTCAAAGGGGCGCAGGTATCGCTGACCATCGGCTTTTTCGGTGTGATGATCAGTGTGGTGATCGGCTCGATTGTCGGCACTGCGTCCGGGTACTTTGGCGGATGGATCGATAATATCATTCAACGACTGATTGAGTTAATTCAGACCTTTCCTTTTATTTCGTTGTTCATTGCGATTGCGGCAGCCCTCCCGATCACGATGCCGGTGGTGCAGCGGTACATGCTGATCACTATCATTCTGGCGTTCATTACCTGGACGAGTTTTTCGCGTGAGGTGCGCGGCAAGGTGCTGAGTTACCGCAACGCTGACTACACCGCAGCGGCGATTGCTGCTGGCGCATCGCACTGGCGTGTCATCACCACCCATATGCTGCCGAACGCGATGAGCCATATTATTGTTGTGGCGTCGTTTGCCGTGCCTGGCGCTATCGCTGCGGAAACGGCGCTCAGTTTCCTCAACCTGGGCATGCTGCCGCCTGCGGTCAGCTGGGGAGTGCTGCTGCAAGATGCGCAGCAGATCAAAACGGTGACCCTTTACCCGTGGTTGCTGATCCCCCTCGGCGCCATCGTTCTTGCGTCGCTTTGCCTGTATCTGCTGGGCGATGGGTTGCGCGATGCGGTCGATCCGTATGCCTGAGTTGCGGATTTGCGGGTTGCGTGGTACCATCGCCGCCGATGCCTCTGGACACAATCTGAGGAAGAACTATGCAATCGTCTTTTCCTGGACGCGCGGCAATCCTCGTCATTGCGCTGATCCTGCTCATTGCACCGGTTGCCGCAGCGCCGTCTCACGCGCCGGCAGCATTCGAGCGCGGGACGATCACACAGCGCCCTTATGTGGTGATGATCGATAACCATCCGAATGCCTATCCGCAGACCGGTCTCGACAAAGCGGCAGTGGTGTTCGAGGCGCTCGCCGAGATGGGGATCACCCGCTTTATGGCAGTGTACATCCCCGGCGTTTCGCCCGATGTTCCGTCGATCGGTCCGGTACGCAGTGCACGGCTCTATTTCGTGCGCTGGGCGATGGGGATGAATGGTATGTACATTCATGCTGGCGGTGCGCCGGATGCACTCAAACGGGCGCGTGAGGCGCAGGAGATCATCGATGTGGATGCGCTGGCGCGCTCTGGCGGCGCCTACTTTACCCGTATTCGTACCCGCAAAGCGCCACACAACCTCTATACCAGCATGGCGCGCCTCGATCAGGCGGCTGCCCGTTTCGGAAACACCGGGATCAACAATCCCGAACTGGGCTTCCTGATCAAAGCCGACGCGCCGCCGGAACAGCGCCCGGCAGCCCAGGAACTCGGCTACTACTTCATCTACCGCCAGGATAGCGTCGGCTGGACGTATGATCCCGTCAGCAATGTCTATCTGCGCCTGCGACGCGGGAAGCCGGCGGTTGATGCCGCTACTGGAGAACAATTGCGCGCCAGCAATGTGGTGGTGATCGAGGTGCAGGAACGCCCGATCCCTGGCGATCCGAAAGGGCGCATCCAGCAGGACGTGGTCGGGAGTGGTCCGGGGTTCCTGTTTCAGGATGGCGTGGCGCGGGAAATCACCTGGCGCAAGGAATCAGAAGCCGCGCCACTGCGCTTCTACCTTGCCGACGGCAGCGAAGCGGCGATGAATTCCGGGCAGGTGTGGATTGCGGCGGTGCCGAAACTCGGCAACCTGACCGTCAGGTGATTGTGACGCGCATTTGACCATTTCGCTCAAGTAATCTGTCATACATAAGGGTGTCGACCAACAGCTCCTGGATTGTTCCTGCCCATTTGCTGCTGGCGCATATCATCGGGCGGCGCTCCATCCTGTCGTCGACCATCGGTATTTGCCCCACAGTCTGACCCATGCTACACTTGTGCGGCAACCGGCCACGTGGTGTCGTTTACCATCACGATCTGAGAGTCAGCATATGAGTGTTATCGAGTTTCAAACCTACATTGAGCACGGCGCCATTGAACTGCCGAAGGAATATCACGACCGCATCAAGGGGCGCGTGCGCGTCATTATTCTCACCGACAATGACGAAGATGAAGAGGATATGGTCGAGTTCCTTCTCAATCATCCTTATCAGGTTGATTCGTTTACGCCACTGACACGGGACGAGATCTATGGGCGCCGCTAGCGCAGGCTCGGCTCTGGCCTTTATCGACACGAATATCTGGCTCTATGCGTTTAGCACGAGCCAGGAGAAACTCAAGTCGCAACGGGCCAAAGGGCTCATCCGTGGGACACCGCAGATTGCCCTGAGCACCCAAGTCGTGAACGAGGTGTCTGTCAACATGCTGCGCAAGTTTCAGGCGGATGAGCAGGCGATCCGCAAGTTAATTCGCTCCCTCTATCGCAAGTATCTGATTGTCGAGTTGAACCGCTCCATCTTGCTGCACGCATCGGATCTTCGCAGCGCCTACCACGTTTCCTATTGGGATAGTCTGATTATCGCAAGTGCGCTGGCGGTAGGGGCAACGACCTTGTACACCGAGGATCTGCAAGACGGGCTGATCATCAACAGCCAGCTGACGATTGTCAACCCAATGAAAGCAGTAATCCAATCATAAACTGGCGTAGATCGAGTCGACGACTGTGCTGCCCGACATGCGATTGTGCCTGACGCAGATCTACTGCGCTCTGCGGCGCAGATGAATCGCAGACCGTCAGGCGCGTTATACATGTTGTAAGCAATGGTTCATCTATCGCTGCGCTTCTACCTTGCCGACGGCAGCGAAGCGGCGATGAATCCCGGTCAGGTGTGGATTGCGGCAGTGCCGAAACTCGGCAACCTGACCGTCAGGTGATTGTGATGCGCATTTGACCGTTTCGCTCATATGATCTATCATAGGGGGAATACCGGTCGGCTGTGGTGTGCCAGATCGAGATAGCATGAAACAGGATGTTCTGACGTTTGATGGTTTTGTAAGTAATGTTCAATATACGGCATGCCTGGCGGAAAAACTGCCAGAATATGATTTTTGTGATTTCGATATCAATAAAGCCAGGCCTTGCGGTAAAATTATCGTCCCTGACGGTTCGGTAGCGTATTCAAAATGGGTGTCTCCTAAACGAACACGTAGCTACCCTTTTGCGCGGTTGTACGACATATTAAACGCCCCGAAGCGTATCACTGTTATTCCAGTGCTCAAGGATGAGGGGATTGATGGTGATCTCGATAGAATTCAGTTCTCGACAATATCCTGGATGAATTTATTTGATATTTATATCGTTCTCGCTTATTATGAAAGTGCAGTAAGGAATTCAAGAGCAGGTCAATCGAAGAGAAATAAAATAAGTAAACAGTCCTTTTCACCTGATTTTGTAGAGAGACAGATACTGGATATACTGAAGTATAAAAATAGTGCGCTCCACTGGAACTTTAATCTTTTGGAGACTAGTTTTGTTGATATTTACAGGAAGGCTCTTGACAGTTATCAAGTAATATCGAGACAAACAGGGATCAAGATGCACGACAGGAAAGCACAAGAAAAGTATTTGGAGAAAGTCAAAGCCAATTTTGATGATTTCAAAAATCTCTCTCTTTCAGGTTCAAAAAATGCCTCCATAAGGGAAGCTGCCGTTGTCCATCATAATGAACATCTTTCAGACGGCTCGAAGGTAAGGCTTAATGTCAGAAATTATCTCGGAGGTGTTTACTATCTGACTGCTGATGAAGTTATCAAAGAGGGCGATAGATATGTCATTCAGGAGTCTAAAAACTCAACAAAAGGATCTCTTCCTTCTCTCGATGATATAAAAGATGGTCTTTTCAAGATTGCCCTCTTTTCAAACATCGATGCTCTGATCCTCGAGGGTCAAAAGGTTGATTTCGTCGTTCGGTTGAAGTTGACGGGAAAAGATATTTATGGCACTCTCTTTATGCCTTGCAGTAGTTGAGAATTAGACCGGTTCATTACTGAAAACAGACTTAATGAGAGAAGATCTAAAGTAATTCGCGGTTTATACGACGAATGTCTTTATAATAAGAGAATTCAGATACATATAGCTCCTAACCAATAAAAGCAATGATCAAAAGCCCTTTACGCTACCCTGGCGGAAAGTCACGCGCGGTGCAGCGCCTGCTTGCCCTTGTTCCTGACGTTTTCGATGAATACCGCGAACCATTCGTTGGAGGGGGGTCTTTTTTCGTTTGCTTGAGACAAAAGTATCCTGAAGTCAGAATGTGGATCAATGATCTCAATACTGAACTATTCTATTTTTGGAAGTGCGCTCAGGAAGACTCTGTGAAATTGGCGGGTGAGATTATGAGATTAAAGCTGGAAAGAGTAGATGGGAGGGAGTTGTTTTATGAGTTGCTTGGCATGAACACATCAACAATGGGTGACTTTGAGCGGGCAGTAAGGTTTTTTGTTCTTAATCGGATTACCTTTTCTGGGGTCGTTGAGGCGGGAGGTTATTCCGAAGGGGCTTTCGTTGGAAGATTTACGAAATCTTCAATAGAAAGAGTTGCTCTTCTCGGAAAAATCTTAGAGGGTGTTAAGATTACGAATATGGACTATAAGGAGTTGCTGAAGGATGGTGATAGAAGGACATTTACATTCCTGGATCCGCCATACCTCGTTGCGACGAAATCAAAACTTTATGGAAGAAATGGCATATTGCACGAGAGTTTTGACCACACTGAATTTGCTGAAGAGATGAAAAAGTGCAGGCACTCGTGGCTGATTACATATGACGACTCGCCTGAAATTCGTCAGAACTTTCAGTTTGCGTGTATCCATCGTTGGGAATTGCAGTACGGCATGAATAATTACAGGCAGGAGAAAGCCGAGAAAGGCGCTGAACTGTTCATCTCCAATTATCAACTCCCCATGGATCACGACATGCGCGTGCAGTTCAATGGATGCATCCAGCATTCGCTGTGGTAATTGCAGCGTATCCTCGCCTTCTCGGACCGGGTATGCCGGTTGCACCGGTCATCGTGCTGCGCGAACCGTCGCATTGTACAATATCATCAGAATCAACAGCGGTTCTATCCGAACCCAGGTGAGGTGTTTGATGACCACACTGATCCTTAAGTTGCAACCTGATCTCTATGACCGGCTTGCGCAGGAGGCTGCGCGCCTTGGTCAGCCAGTCGAGAAGCTGGTTGAGGAGTGGCTGGAACGGAGGTTCCCGCAGCCAGCGCCAGCAGGTGAGCGTGAGCGCGCGATTGCGGTGCTGCGCGAAGCCGGATTGCTGACCGAACTGGGTTCAGAGCTGAAACGTCAGGCGGCGCAGGCAACCATGTCGCTTGAAGACATCCAGGCCATCTTTGCACGCGTTGGCGGCAAACCGTTAAGCGAAATTGTGCTGGATCAGCGCGGACCGAAGGAATGAGCATCTTCTATCTCGATACCAGCGCCATCGTGAAGCGCTACTTTCCGGAGACTGGGACAGGCTGGATCCAGAAGTTGGCTGACCCTGGCAGTGGCAATACACTGCTGCTAGGGGAGTTGACGCTGGCTGAAACAGCTGCGGTCATTGCCGCAAAGCAGCGCTCCTCTGGCGGCATCACGCTTGTCGAACGTGATGCAATCCTGCAGCGATTTCTCCAGCACTGCAATGACGAATATGTGCTGGTTCCCATTGAGCGGAAGATCGTTGACCGGGCAGTGCTGCTCACGCAGCAGCATCGTCTACGCGGCTATGATGCCGTGCAACTCGCCGTAGCGCTGCTTGTGAACAAGTACTACCATAGTGCCAGAATGCCCGGACTCACGTTTGTTGCTGCTGACGACGACCTGGTTGCTGCTGCCCGTGCTGAAGGTCTGGCCACCGAGGATCCGAACAACTACCCATAAGTGCCTGATAACAGGCAGGGCAAAGCCGGGAAAGGCGCCGAACTGTTCATCTCCAATTATTCACTCCCCACGGGTCACGACATGCGCATGCATTTCAATGGATGCATCCAGCATTCGCTGTGGTGATTGCAGCGCTGCTCCTCAGCGCGCCGCTGCTGGCATCGACGGCGGCTTCTCACCGGTTGTCAGCAGGCGAATGGCGTAGAACAGTTGATTATCGGCGCAGGTGGTCGCTCCAGGCGGTGGTTGCCGGTCGCCAATGCACGGCGCCTGCGTGGCCGGGTCTTCGGCGTAGGGAATGACATACTGCGGCGTGATGCCGATCTTGTCGATTTCAGTGCGCGCCGGGGTTAACCAGTGGGCAAAGGTGATGCGCGCGCTGCTGCCGTCGCTCAGGTTGTAAATGTTCTGCACCGACCCTTTGCCAAAGGTTTTTTCGCCGATCAGCGTCACATTCGGGCGACTGTCGCGCAGCGCCCCGGCGACAATTTCGCTGGCGCTGGCGGAACCGCCGTTGATCAGCACTACGATGGGAAGGTCATACGCGCGAATGTCGCCGCTGACGGTGCGGATTTCGGTCAACTCTCCTTTGCTGTTCTGCTCGTAGAGCGCCACCCCGTCGTACAGTCGCCCTAATACGGCGCGCGCCTGATCCAGGTAGCCGCCGGGATTGTTGCGCAGGTCGAGGACGATCCCCTTTGGCGCCTGCGGCAGCAGTTCACGCAGCGCCTGATCGAATTCGGGAACGGTGTTGGCTTTGAATTCGATGATGCGGATATAGGCGACGCTGCCATCGACGAGTTGCGCTTCGACGCCGGGCACCACAATGTCGGCGCGGGTCAGGGTTATATCGAACTCCTGATCGCCCGGTTGCCGCCGGATGGTCAGACGCACCTGCGTGCCAGCCTGCCCGCGGATTTTCGCCGCCACTTTGACCGCCGCTTCGTGAATGTCGAGACCGGCGATCATTGGCGCTACCGGCTCGCCATCAATCGCAACGATCTCATCGTCCTGCCGCAGACCGGCAGCGTCGGCAGGCGCGCCTTTGATCGGCTTGTAGAGGTAGGCGCGCCCGTCGGTGATCCGCAGGTAGGTTCCAATGCCCCCCATGCGCCCCTGCATGTGCTCATTCGTCTGTGAAGCCAGTTCCGGTTCCTGGTAGACAGTGTACGGATCATCGAGCGACCCCAGCATGCCGCTGATAGCGCCGCGGATCATGCGCGTGTGGTTGATTTTGTCGCGCCGGTAGAACTCGGCTTCAACCAGGTTCCACACCTCCCAGAAGACGCGAAACTGCTGCCGCAGCGATGGCGGCGTCTCCTGGTTGGCGACCAGTCCAGGACCAATCGCCGGAACGAGCCGGGTGAGCGAGATGCTGTCGGCGAAGATCGTGGCGCTTACCCAACCGCCGATGAACCCCACGGTTAGCAGAACCAGCGCAGCGGCAAGACGACGAAGTGCAGGACGATAGGCGGACATAACGAAGCTCCTGAACGGGTGACGCATCGATACAGAAGCAGGTCACCCCTGCGCGTCGAACTCATACACGATGATCGCGGTCGCAGCAATTGGCGCAGTTTCGGCGCGGAGTGTGCGCGGACCGAGCGATACGCTCATGATACCATGGCGCCCGGCGCATTGGCGTTCATCGTCGGTCAATCCGCCCTCCGGTCCGCTGAAGAGCGCGAGCGACGTCGGCGGCGTGTGCTGTTGCAGGATGCGCAGGGCGTGCGCGAGGGGCGTCGCATCTGTTCCTTCCCACAGGAGCAACGCCGGATCGGACGAACCCCGTCGGGCGCAGGCTTCAACGAACGGGATCGCCGGTGTAAGGCGGGGCAGTCTGCCGCGGCGCGACTGTTCGGCGGCCTCGCGAATGATCCGGCGCCAGCGGGTCAGTTTGCGTTCGTCGGGATCGATGTCGATACTGCGGGCGCAGATCGTCGGAACGAATGTCGCCGCTCCGAGTTCGACCCCTTTTTGCAGCGCCCACTCGAAACGTTCGGTTCGGATGAGCGGCAGGTAGATCGTCAGATTGATGCGCGGTTCGCCGCCAGCTGCTTCACGCGCCTCGATTGCACCGTTCACCGTGCCGCGCCGATCAACGGCTTCCAGCGATACCGTATACTGCCATCCCTCGCCATCGAGCAGGATAATCCGATCGCCGCGACCGAGCCGCAACACATCCGCCAGTTGATGCCCCAGTTCGGGATCGAACAGGCGCGCCTTCCCGCCGTCGAACGCGGACGGATCGACGAAAAAACGGTAGGTGTTGCTGCGAAGCGTATCACGCTGACGGCGGGGCATATGACGGCTTGCGATGAACCAGCGCCACCCAGTCGCCTTCCTGATACCGTGTGACCGGTTCGAGACCGGCGGCGGCATACGCGGCGACAACCTCGGATTCGCGTTCGGCGATAATGCCGGAACTGATCAGGATGCCGCCTGGACGCAGCGCGGCAACGCAATCGGGAGCGACTGCGACGAGCACCCTGGCAATGATATTGGCGACAATCAGGTCGAATGTCCGCGCCACATTGGGCGGTAGCGCGTCTGGAAGCAGCGCCGGTGATCCGGCGGTTGACGTCTCCTGATCACTCCTGTCGGTTGTCGGTTGCAACCAGTGCCCGAACGCTGCCCCGCGTCCCAGGCTTCCCTGCGCAGCAATGACGACATCCGCCATGTCGTTCAGCGCCGCGTTTGCCCGCGTTGCCTCAACCGCAATCGGGTCAGTGTCGAGCGCCAGCACCCTGGCAGCGCCCAGGCGCGCCGCTGTGATGGCAAGAATACCGGAGCCGCACCCCAGATCGAGCGCGGTGATGCCCGGTGTGACATACTGCTCCAGGGCGCGCAGGCACAACTGTGTCGTCGGATGGAGTCCGGTTCCAAACGCCATACCGGGATCGATACGCACAACCAGATCATCGTGCTGTGGTTGATAGTCCAGCCACGACGGCACAATTACAATGCGCTCCCCGATCCGCTGGATGGTGTAGTACTGCTTCCAGGCGTTCGCCCAATCCTCCTCCTCGATCTGCCGGACCTGCAATTGACCGACAGGACGGATCATCCCCAGCAGCCACAACCCCTGCTCGATGCGCGCGCGTGTCTCTTCGGCGGACTCATCGAGCGCCAGGTAGGTGCGCACTGTGACCGGGCGCGTCGGATCGTACTGATACTCCGGACCGTCATCGCCGGGAATGATCGGCGGCTCGACGACAATGCCGCCGTTGTAGCCATAGCGCGCCAGCAACTCACTGACCGACTCGACCGCTTCGGCGTCACACGCGACTGAAAGTTCCAGCCAGTTCATACGTGTCGCTTATCTGACGCTTTCCAACGGGTACCCTGCGGCGTATCCTCGAGCGTGATTCCCAGGTCCGACAGGCGATTGCGCACCATATCGGCAAGCGCGAACTGCTTCGCCTTGCGCAGTTCGCTGCGCACCTCGATCAGCAGGTCGATAAACGGCGCCGCTGGCTGGATGATCGCTTGCTGCGGTGTCAGGGTCAACCCCAGTACATCGGTCAACTCGCGGAACGTCGCCTGCGCTTCGGCAAACGGCGCCCCGCCGACGCCCGCATCGCGCGCAGTGTTGATCGCGCGCACCAGATCGAAGAGCGCCGCCAGTGCACCAGCCGTGTTGAAATCGTCGTCCATCGCAGCGATGAACCGTTCGCGGGTGGTTCGTGCGGCTGCCAGCAGCAGATCGATCGCCGGACTCGCTTCGATCGTCCCGACCGGCGGTTCGAGCGCGGAACGCAATCGCACCAGTTTGCGCTCCTGATCGGCGGCAATCTCCTCGCCAAACGCCAGCGGACTGCGGTACGAACTCGAGAGTACTGTCAAACGAAGCACATCGGGGTGGTAGCGCGCCAGAAACTCACGGATTGTCACAACATTGCCGAGCGATTTCGACATCTTCTCCAGTTTATACGTGCCGTCCGCCAGACGGGTCTGAATCTGGAGCATACCGTTGTGCATCCAGTAGCGCGCGAATGGCTTACCGGTCAGGCTTTCGGTTTGCGCAATTTCGTTCTCGTGGTGCGGAAAGATCAGGTCGGCGCCGCCGCCGTGAATATCGATCTGTTCGCCGAGATGCGCCAGGTTCATCGCCGAGCACTCGATATGCCATCCGGGGCGCCCCGGTCCCCATGGGCTATCCCAGAACGGCTCACCCGGCTTTGCCGCCTTCCACAGCGCAAAGTCCGCCGGATTTTCTTTGCGCTCATCGACGCTGATACGATTACCGGCAATCATATCGTCGAGGCTGCGCCGCGAAAGTTTGCCGTAATCGGGAACGGTCGCAACGCGGAAATAGACATCGCCATCGACCACGTATGCGTGCCCGGTTTCGATCAGGCGGGTGATGAACTGCTGAATCTCCGGCATCGTTTCCGTCGCGCGCGGGTAGATATGGGCGCGTTTGACATTCAGCGCTTCGAGGTCTTCAAGAAACTCGGCAATGTACGACTCGGCGAGTTCCTTCGGATCACGTCCGATTTCTCTGGCGCGATTGATGATTTTATCGTCCACGTCGGTAAAGTTGACCACGTGCTGAACCGCGTAGCCGCGGTACTCCAGGTAGCGCCGCACCACATCGAAGACAATCGCCGACATCGCGTGCCCGATATGCGCCCGATCATAGACTGTCACCCCGCAGACGTACATTTTGACCACACCGGGTTCGAGCGTTTCGAACGGTTCCAGAGTGCGGGTGAGCGTGTTATAGATACGAATGCTCATAGATACTATATCCCATCACCGGCTACATAGCCGTGCTCACTCATGATGCCATTGCCATGTGTATCATCGCCAAGAGCGGACCAGCACTGTTCCAGCAGTGCATCATCTTCGACATGGTGGGTGAGATGATGGTTGGTAGCGATCTCGAGTTCGGTCAGGCGCTCTTCGAGTTCCAGCACCTTCGCACGCAGGCTGCGCAGCATTTCACCTTCTGGATCGGGGAGATGCTCGACGCGGCGTGTTTCGCCGGTATGCGGGTCGCGTTGCGCGACGATGCGCGCCGGAACGCCGACAGCAGTCGTATGGGGTGGAACATCCTTCACCACCACGGCGCCGCCGCCGATGCGCGCCCCTTCGCCAATGGTGATTGCACCGAGCACGATTGCCCCGACACCGATCACAACGTTGTCGTGCACCGTCGGATGGCGTTTGCCGCGCTGTTTGCCGGTGCCGCCAAGCGTCACGCCCTGATAGAGAGTCACCCAATCGCCGATCTCCGTCGTTTCGCCAATAACCACACCCATGCCATGGTCGATGAAGAAGCCGCGACCGATGACCGCGCCGGGATGGATTTCGATGCCGGTGAGGAAGCGACTGATCTGCGAAATCAGGCGCGGGATGAAGGGAACTCGACGACGCCAGAGGGCATGCGCCAGGCGATGCAGCAGAATGGCGTGCAATCCGGGGTAGAGCAGCACTTCCGCCAGGTTGCGCGCCGCCGGATCATTGCGAAAGATTGCGCGAATATCATCGCATACGATGCAGAGCAGGTTATCTGTATTTCTGGACATGAAAAACCTCCCGTTCGACGGTCAATCGAAGTGCGTAACGCAAACCAGGGGCGCCATTCAAAAATGACGCCCCTAACGACAGATACAGGCCTGCGCAACGAACCCGACCGACTGGCGGCGGGAGGTGGGGGGGAAGATATGGAGGCGCCCACGTTCGGGGCGCATATGGATCAGATCACGATTCACTGCCGCTCGTCTCGCTCTTCTCACTCTTCGACGAGCCATCGCTGCCGATGCTCGCGCTGTCACTCTTGCGGCTATCGGTAATGTACCAGCCTGAGCCTTTGAAGACAATGCCCACCGGCTGGAAGACCCGGCGCACCGAGCCTTCTTTGCCACAGCGACAAACCCGCAACGGCTCGTCCTTGAACGACTGGAACTGTTCGAATTGTGCACCGCAAGCGTCACAGGCGTACACATAGGTAGGCATAACCGTCACGACCTCCTGGTATCGAGTAATGAGCCGAACGCCGAATGATGTGTCAGGCGTTTCTATTGTAGCCGATCTGATGGCAATGATCAAACGGTCGAACGTAGGAGTTTCGTTAGAGAGCGACGCCTGTTACGGGAGCGAGGGCATCTTGCCCTTGGGGCTGCCCCACAAGGGCGGGACGCCCTCGCTCCGTGGCAACCAGCGTAGATGGTGAACGAACACCAGTATGCCGCACAGCGTGTTCTACCAGTCTTATAGCAGTTCTCAGATATGTTGACCCTTGTCCGGGTCTGCCGTGTCGCGCGAGGCGCCCGCTCGCGGCAGAACGTAGACCGAAATTCATTTCGGTCACCGTGTGGGGAGCGCGATACTGGGAGTGTTCAACCTCGTCCAATTGGTTCAACCTCTATGGGAACTGCTATGATATGAGAGAGCGCGTTTCAGCAGTATACCGAACGCTGGCGGATCACACCGGCGAATAACAACGTCGGGTGTGCCATGCCAGGCTGCACAGGATCGCAGCGTTGTTGCCAGCGCGGTCGCCAGTTCCTCGTCGGGATGTACGCCCGGTTCCAGGAAGAGCGCCTTGACTTCGAACACGCCATCTTTCCGATGCGCTTTTGGATCAAGCCGCCCGATCAACGCGCCCCGATGCAGGATGGGCAATGTGAAATAGCCATAGCGTCGTTTGGGTGCAGGTGTATAACACTCGATGCGATAATCGAACCCGAAAAGTTCCAGCGCGCGTCGCCGGTCCCATACCACAGGATCGAACGGCGAGAGCAGCGTCGTCACCGTCGATTCGATTGCGCCATTGGCGGCTGCCTGAGCCAGGGGAAGGGTGTCGGGGCAGAGATAGACCGGTGTGCGCCACCCTTCAACGCTGACGGTTGCCAGTGCGCCTTCGGCTGTCAGCAGTGCAACGATACGCGATGTGTCTGCTTTGCCCATACGAAAGTAATCCGCCAGCCAGTGAGCAGGCGCTGCGCCAAGCGCCCGCACTGCCGTCAGGATCAGCGCGCGTTGCGCGGTTGCCGGATCGAGAGCGCGCGTATCGTCCCAGTCCGGCAGCACCCGTTCGCGCAGGTCGTAGATGCGCTGAAAGTTCTCGCGTCCGGCAATCATCAGTTCGCCGGTGACAAGAAGCATTTCCAGCGCCATTTTTTCACTCTTCCAGTTCCACCACCCGCCGGGTACCGCGCCGTTGCGGGAGAAATCGGCGGAACGCACTGCGCCGTTCCGGCGGATGTGATCGATCAGGGCTGCAGCAATTGAGTGGTTGTTCTGCAACCAGCGGCGCGCATATGCATCTCTGCGGGTTTGACCGGCGATCATCAGTCCCCGGTAGATCGGGTAATCATCTATAGGAAGAAAGCAGGCTTCGTGCGACCAGTACTCGAAGATCGCCCGTTCTGCCAGCAGATCGGTCAACCAGCGCGGATCATACGCGCCGATACGGCTCCACAGCACCAGGGACGGGCTGCGCGCGACCACGTGGATGGTGTCGATCTGGAGCGCCTTCATTTGCCGGATGGTTGCCAGAACGTCATCTCTGGTCGCTGATCGTTCGGCTGGTCGGTCGAGACCCTGGAGCGTCAGCAGGAGCGCGCGGAGTGCGCCTGGCGTGAGTGTCAGTGACATACTGGCGAATCCTGAACGGATAGACGCAACTTTGCCCGCGTATGATACGTCGAACTTCTGTACGACGCAACATGCGTGAAGGAGCACACTATGTCTTCGATGAGTCTATTCAGCGGGATCGATCACATCAACACCCACACGCGCCTCGAAAATGAGAGTTTTACCGCGATGTTCGGCAGCATCACCGTCGATCTGACGCGCCAGCGATTAGCGCCCGGCGATCACACGATCAGCGCATTTGCAATGTTTGGTGCGGTGGTGATCCGCGTACCCGCCGATGTCGGATTGCATGTGGACGGCGGCACGATGATGGGAGACACAGAATACGAGTGGCGCACAGTCGACGACAGGCCGCTGTCGTCCGCCGAACGCACAGAAGTCGAATTCGAGACAGCGCCGGTGCGCCTGCGAATTACTGCCGTTGCACTGTTTGGCGAGGTAAAGATCGTGCGGGTTGTAACCGGGGAAAGAACCGCACCGGCGCTTTCTGTTGAGCCATTGCCAGA
>Ga0209227_1000667_pt1 | contig 29047 bp, 19 predicted proteins | sample YNPBryantNP2012_FD_185815 | JGI IMG/M metagenome (GOLD analysis project Ga0209227, IMG submission 185815) | Anoxygenic and chlorotrophic microbial mat microbial communities from Yellowstone National Park, USA - YNP Bryant NP 2012 (SPAdes)... ...
CTAGGCCGCGCAGGCGGGCTTCGCATCCCCTGGCCGAGGGCTTATGGTTTGAATGCATCATCCGCTCTAGGCCGCGCAGGCGGCCTTCGCATCCCCTGGCCGAGGGCTTATGGTCTTTGAATACATAATCCGGTATAGCCCGCGCAGGCGGGCTTCGCATCCCGTAGCCGAGGGCTTTAGCCCGACGGCCAGATGGCATAGCGGATTAATTATTCAAAGACCATAACCCACGCGCCTGGGAGCGCGGGCGTCCCGCCCTCGTCGCGTCTCCGCGGGCAAGCTGCCCGTGCTCCCAGAAGACAAGTGAACACCTATTATGGTTTCAGAAGGGCTATGCGGTATGCTACCGTCTCGTGCCGAACCGGTCCCCTCCCTGACCCTCCCCCGCCAGGGGAGGAAACCCGGCTCCTCCCCCCAGCGGGGGGAGGCTGGGAGGGGGGCAGAACGCTGCGAACGGTACATCTCCTACAAACCATGGCTAACGTGAACATAGGCTGCTGGAGCAGGAGTGTGGGGAAAGCGGGTTTCCCCACGCCCCTGCCCGCGGGAGGGCCTGGCCCTCACGCAGGGGTATTGGGGAAACCGGGTTTCCCCATACCTCCGCCCGCGGGAGGGTTTGGGAGGGCGCAGCCCTCCCAAGAACAATCTATTTTCGTGCTGTTCGTGTGCGGCGGAGCCGCATGGACGGCTGATGTGATAAGGTGTTGCCTCGCGCGCTACTCCCCGAGCGCCGCCCGCAGCGCGCCAATCGCGCTGGCGATGCTACGCTCCGGCCCGAAAATCGCCGCGCCGGCCACGGCCACCGTGGCCCCCGCATCGCGCAGCGGGCCGATGGTCTCGGGATTGACCCCGCCGTCAACCTGGATATCAATGTGCTCCAGCCGGCGGGCGCGCAGGAGTTGCCGCAGCCGGGCCACCTTGTCGAGGCCGCCGGGAATGAACGTCTGGCCGCCAAAGCCGGGGTTCACCGTCATAACCAGCACAAGATCCACCTCGGGCAGGATCTCCTCCAGCGCGCCGAGGGGGGTGGCGGGGTTGAGAGCCACGCCAGGCCGCGCGCCGAGGGCGCGAATGGTCTGCACGGCGCGGTGCAGGTGCGTACTGGCCTCGACGTGCACCGTGATGCGTTCGCAGCCGGCGGCAACAAACGTCTCCAGGTAGCGTTCCGGCTCCACAATCATCAGGTGGGCCTCGAGGACGGCGTCATAGCGCGCGGCGAGGGGGTGGAGGGCCCGCGCCACCAGCGGCCCGAAGCTGATGTTGGGCACGAAGCGCCCGTCCATCACGTCGAGGTGCAGCCAGCGTATACCAGTGGCCAGGGCCGCTTCGACCTCCGCGCCGAGGCGCAAAAAGTCAGCGGTGAGGATCGAAGGAGCGAGGATCATAGCCTTTCGTTTCTACCGCGCAGGCTTCCCGCGGCTCCTGCACAGCGCTTCCCTGGGGGCGGGGCTGGCCCGCAAGTGCCGGACGCCATCTTCGCCGGCGACGATCACGTCGGTAACCAGATCGAGGAAGAGCCCGTGCTCAACGATCCCCGCCCGCCGTTCCAGCGCGAAGGCCAGGCGCTCCAGGTCATCAATCGGGCCGAAGGCGCAATCGAGGATGTAGTTGCCCTGGTCGGTGCGGAAGAACGCGCCGCTGCTCGTCCGCCGGAAGGCCACCTGTGCCCCGAGGCCGGCGACAAAGCGCGCCGTTGCCTGGGCGCCGAAGGCTATCACTTCCAGCGGCAGCGGGAAACGACTGCCCAGGGCTGGCGACAGCTTGCTTGAGTCTACCACAATGACCTCGCGCCGCGAGGCCTGGGCGACCATTTTCTCGCGGAGCAGCGCCCCGCCGCCACCCTTGATCAGGTTGAGGTACGGATCGACCTCATCGGCCCCATCAATGGTCAGGTCCACCGTTCCGCACTCATCGAGGGTGGTAAGCGGAATCCCCAGGGCCTGCGCCTCGCGTTCCACGCTATCGGCGCAGGCCACCCCCACGATATCGCGCAACTCACCCATCTTCAACAGGGCGGCGATGCGGCGCACGGCGTGAACGGCGGTGCTGCCGACCCCCAGCCCCACCACCATGCCCGGTTCGACCAGTTCAACCGCCCGTTCGGCGGCTCGCCGTTTCAGTCCTTCCCTGGGATCGCTGTTCATAACGCGCTCGCTTTCGTGGGAGGGCAACGCCCTCCCAAACCCTCCCGCAGGGCGAGGGCAGGGGGAACCCCTCCCCCTGCGGGAGGGCCAGGCCTTCCCGCGGGCGGGGGCGTGGGGAAATCTGGTTTCCCCACCCCCTCGCATACGAACAGGATGAACATAGGTCTTCTTGGGATGGCGCAGCCCTCCCAAACCCTCCCACCGGGTGAGGGGAGGGGGAAACCCGGTTTCCCCACCCCCTCTCCGCGAGCGTATGTTCACGTGAGTGAGCGACACAATACCAACCCTCACGGCGCGACCGGCGTGAGCGCGCGCTCCTCGTGGCCCGCCAGACCGGTCACTTCGCGGATGCGCGCCTCATCGAGGGTCTCTTCGGCCAGCAAGGCCCGCGCGAGCGCGTCCAGACGGTCGCGATGCTCATTGAGCAGACGAATGGCTTTCTGGTAGCTCTCATCCACGATCTTCCGCACGGCTCTGTCGGCGATCTGGGCCGTGGCTTCGCTGTAGGGCCGCTGCGACAACCCCGCGCCCAGGTAGTTGCCGCGGCTGGTATCCAGCAGTTGCACCTGGCCCACTTCGTCGCTCATCCCGAAACGCATGACCATGGCCTGGGCCAGGTTGGTTACTTGCTGCAGATCATTCTCGGCGCCGGTGGTGACGTTCCCGTAGACCACCAGTTCGGCGGCTCGCCCGCCCAGGATGGTCACGATCCGCGCCCGCAGGTACTCCTCGGTGTAGTTGTAGCGGTCGTTGATGGGCACCGAGAGGGTCACCCCCAGCGACTGGGCCCGCGGCACGATCGTCACCCGGCGCACCGGGTCGCTCTCCGGCTGCAGCAGGGCCAGCAGGGCGTGACCGGCCTCGTGGTAGGCCACGCGCTCGCGTTCCTCGGGGTGCAGCAGAATGCGCCGTTCCAGCCCCAGGTAGATCTTCTCCAGCGCGTCCGAGAAATCGCGCATAGTCACCTGGCTGCTGCCGCGTCGCGCCGCCATGAGCGACGCCTCGTTCACCAGGTTGCGCAGTTCCGCGCCCGTCGCTCCCGGCGCATTCTCGGCGACCCGCTGCAGATCCACATCGGGAGCCAGCGGCACGTCGCGGGTATGGATCTTGAGGATCTCGGCGCGGCCGTTCTTGTCGGGTGGCTGCACCACGATGCGCCGGTCGAAGCGCCCCGGGCGCAGCAAGGCCGGGTCGAGCACATCGGAGCGGTTGGTGGCCGCCAGCACCACCACGTGCGTCTGGGCATCGAAGCCGTCCATCTCGGTGAGGATCTGGTTGAGGGTCTGCTCGCGCTCCTCATTGCCCCCCAGTTCGCCGCCGCCGCGGCGCCGCCCGATGGCGTCAATCTCATCAATGAAAATGATCGCTGGCGCCGCCGCCCGCGCCTGCTGGAACAGGTCGCGCACCCGGCTCGCCCCCACGCCGACCACCATCTCGATGAACTCCGAACCGCTCATCGAGAAGAATGGCACATCGGCTTCACCAGCCACAGCGCGGGCCAGGAGCGTCTTGCCGGTGCCCGGGGGCCCTTCGAGCAGGACGCCGCGGGGGATGCGCGCGCCGAGTTTTTCGTATTTCTCAGGGTTCTTCAGAAAATCAACGATCTCGACCAGTTCCTGTTCCACCTCATCGATCCCCGCCACGTCCTCGAAGGTAACGCGCTGCGCCGTGGAGGGGTCGTAGCGGCGGGCCCGCGCGCGACCCAGGCCAAACACCCCGCCGGGGCCGCCCGCGCCGCTCAGCGCGCGCGAACTGAGCCACAGGAACCCGCCGATCAGCAGCAAGGTCGGCCCGAAGGCCAGCAGCAGCGTCCACAGCGGTGAACGGGCCTGTTCGAGCGGCTCGGCGGTGATCACCACCCCGTTCGTCTCCAGCAGGGTGATCAACTCCGGATCGGGAATGAGCGCCGGCTTGATCGTGGCGAACCGACGGTAGACCCGCTCTCCGGCGGGGGGCGGGTCGCTCACTGGCGTCAGCACCACCAGTCCGTGCGGGCCTTCGCTGGCCGTGACTGCCTGGCGGAACTCGCCCTGAATGTCCTCGCCCCGGCTGGTGATCGCCACCACGTTCCCGGCGGCGACCTGTTCTTTGAAGACGGTGTAGGGAATGGTGATATAGTTGGGCTCGGCGGGAAAGAGCCAGTTGATCAACAGGTAGTTCAGGGCCAGGAGTACGAGAAAGGTGATCCAGAAACTCCCGCGCCGGGCCGGTTGCCACATAGGCTGCTGATTGGCCCCCTGTCCGGGCGCCGGTTGCGCGGCAGGGGGCGTGCCGCGGGGAAGTGGTGCCATAGCTGTCCTCATCAGAAATGCCAGACGTATGCGCGCGAGGTCCATGCCTTCCCTGAACCTTTCGACCGGCGGGCCCGAGTGTGGGGAAACCCGGGTTCCCCGTCGTTTTTTTGGAGAGCGAAAAGCGCCCACAATGAAAAGAGGTTGTCCTGGGAGGGCGCAGTCCTCCCACATCTTCCCGTGGGCCGGGTTCCGGGGAAAGCCGGTTTCCCCAGACCCCCGCATGCCTCCCATTGAGGCAACCTATGCCAGCGCTTCCTTGCTCATTATACGCCGGAAGTAACGCAATGACGCGTACCTGTTCACGCTTGGGGGTAACACCCGCGCCTGGGAGCGAGGGCGTTCCGCTCTCAGGCGCGTCTCCGCCGGCAAGCTGCCCGCGCTCCCAGGAGCCATGTGAACACCCGCAGCGACGCCCTCGATTGCAGGGAGTGCCGGGACTGTGGTACACTACCTGCGGTTTTCATCCGCGACGTGGAGGTTTGCCCGGTGACGCAGGACGATCAGCAGACGCCCGAGCGCGGCTCCGAGGGCCGGATCAGCCGCGATACACTGCTCTTGCTCGGCGCCCTCACCTTTCTCATTCTTGCCGTCGCTCTGACGTTCCTGTTTACGCCCAACACTGGTACGAATATCGGTCAGGTCCCGGCTACCGCGACCCCCGCTCCCGCCACCGAGGCAGCGCAGTCGCCGGTTGCTCCCTCGGCAACCCTCACTGCTGGTCCCGAAGCCCCCTACCCGAGCCCTGAGGTGATCGGTCAGGCGCCGACGGCGTCTCCCCTGGTTCCTACCAGTCAGCGAGGGACGGCCACGGCGAGTCCGGGCGTTCCCGAGGAGCAGTATCCCGGCCCGGTCGGGGAGGGCACTCCCCCACCCCTGCCGACGTTCAACCCCACGGTCATCCAGCCCACGGCGCCCCCGCCGCCTACGCGCGCACCTGAGGTTATCCAGCCTACTGCTCCGCCACCGATCCAGCCGCCTCCCACGGCGCCGCCGCCCCCAACGCCAACCTCCGATCTGGCCCTTGATGTTACCCCGACCCCGGTTCCTACCGCGCCCCCGGCGACACCCACCACGCCGCCCCCGCCCCCTGCGGATGTGCTCCGGGGCAGCGTGCGCTGGTCCGCCGCGCAGGGGCCGATCATCCTCCGGCGTGACGTGCAAATCGCTCCGGGGTCGGAGTTGCTCATCGAGCCGGGGGTGGAGGTGCGCCTCGATCCCGGGGTATCCATTTATGTAGATGGCGGACGGTTGCTGGCCGCGGGAACCGCTGCCCAGCCGGTGCGCTTCGTCGGGAACACCGGCGCCCGCTGGAGCGGCCTGTTCGGACGCCCGGACAGCGTGGTGGTGCTGGAGCATACGGAGGTGCGCGGCGGGGGCGTGGGCGGCACGCTGATGGCCGTGGATCGCAGCAATCTGACGGTGCGGAACAGCCGCTTTAGCGATAACGGCGGCGGCATTATCACCACCGATACCCGTCTAGAGATGAGCGACACTGAGATGTTCGGGAACGATATTCCCTTTGGCGCCGCGCTGGAGGTCAGTTTCGCCCGCGGGAACTTCGTGACCCTCACCCGCAATCGCTTCGGCGTCAATCGCCTCACCGATGGTTCGCCCCAGGTGCGCCTCAACAACAGCAGCACCTTCGAAACGCTGAACCTGACGGTTGAGGGCAACCTGGTGACCGGCGGCGCGCCTAATTTGCAGTTGACCACCAACGGCCCCCTCCGGGGCAGCGTGGTTTGCAATACCCTCGTCGGCGATGACCAGGGCTTCGGGATCCGCACCGCTACCGAACAGGTGGCCCCCAACGGCGCCCTGCCCATGGATCTGCGCGTCGAGCAGAACTATATTGACGACCACGTCCCGCCGATCATCCCCGTCTACCTGCGCTATGGGCTGGGCCGCGGCGCGACCAGCGAGATCCTCCTCGATATGCGCAACAACTGGTGGGGCGACGCCTCGGGCCCCTACGACCCCGAGCGCAATGCCGATGGGCGCGGCGACTCGGTGGGCGTGAACATCGAGTTCATCCCCTGGTTGCGGACACCGCCCTCCTGCGCCCCGCCCCGCTAGCAAGGGCGCGTCCCCAACCCGCCCCGCCACAGAGGCGCGCGGCCGCGCCTCCCTCAGAATAAGAGACGCAAGAGGACAGAAGCAGTGGCGCGGCCACTGCTTCCATCGTGCTGGACTACGCGGGGAGGGGCGGAGGGCCGCACCCCTCCACCGCGTACGTCCTGTCACATAAGCGCATACGGCGCCGCAGCCCCCCTCCCAACCTCCCCCCGCTGGGGGGAGGAGCCGCACTCCCGCCCCCAGCGGGGCAAACGTACGCGGTGGAGGGGTGCGGGGAGGCGAAGCCTCCCCGCATACCCCTTTTCTCGCCCGCGGCGGCCAGGCGGCCTGGCGCAACACCCACGGCCCTCCCGCCGCAGGCGGGTAACAACCGGTTGGTGGAGGGCCTGCGGCCCTCCACCCCTCCCCGCCGGAAGGTGACCGCGTAACTCCTGTTATTTGAACGCTATTCCCACTAGTTCCCCGTCTCGATCTCCACTTTTGTCGTGGGCCGGGTCTTCGGCTCCGTCCCTTCGGTCTGTTCGTTCACTACGCGGTTGACTTCCCGCGCCGCCACGTCCAGGCCGCGAATGGCCGCCCGGGCGATGCCCAGGTGGAGCCGGCCCACCGCGCTGAAGAGATCGGTAGTGGCGTCGATCGCCTCACTGCGGGCGCGGGGTGGCAGTAGGTACAGCGGCCAGCTCGCCGCTGCCAGCCCCAGACGCGCCACACTGGCCCCCAGGGTGCTGGCCGCATCGATCAGGTCGTCGCCCCGGCTCGTGGCGCTGCCCTGGTTGCGTGTCTCTGTCATATATGTACCTCCTTGGCTGTTTCCGACAATCCCATTATAGTCCGCCGGTGGCAGTGTGTCTATGTTGTTCTCGGCCCTCGCTACGCCCTTCCAACCCCTCCCACCGGGTGGAGGGATGGGGAAAGATGGGGAAACCAGGTTTCCCCCTACCCCTGCTTGAGGGCCAGGCCCTCCCGCGGGCGGGGGCGTGAAGTCCAGCTCTTGTTGAGCTGGGGCTCCAGCAGCCAGGCCCTCCCGCGGGCGGGGGCGTGGGGAAACCCGCTTTCCCCACACCCCTCGCCGAGGGCTTATGTTCACGTTAGACGGTCATACGCATGCCGCACCACGTCCGATGCAAACGGCCCGAGAGTGCGGGCGGCCCCCCCGCGGCGCGGCTCCGCGGGCACGGTGACGGCCTCCTCCCCAGCCCTCCCCCAGCGGGGGGGAGGCTGGGAGGGGGGCTGAATCCTGCGAACGATGTTCACATCAGCCGTCCATGCGGCTCCGCCGCACAACGCCGCGATGAACATACGGTTGTTCTTGGGAGGGCGCAGCCCTCCCAAACCCTCCCAGGGGCCGGGGCCTGGGTGCGCGGGCCTCCGGCCCGCGTCCGCTGAGGTATGGGGAAACCCGGTTTCCCCCCTCGCCGAGGACTTATTTTCACGTTAGCCGTCCATGCGGCTCCGCCACACACCGAACCCTCCCACCGGGTGGGGCCATGGGGAAACCCGGTTTCCCCATGGCCCTGCGTGAGGGCGTAGCCCTCCCTGACCCTCCTGCGGGCAGAGGTATGGGGGAACCTGGTTCCCCCATGGTCACGTCAGGGCGTCGCCAGGATCTCCAGGCGCCCGTCGCCATCTATGTCTTCCACGCCTACCTGGCGCCACTGCCCGGCCGCCGAACGCCATTCGAGCTGAAAGCCCCACCCATGCCAGCGCCAGACCGAGACGCGCTCCCCGGGGTCTCCCGGCGCCGCGCCGCCCTCCAGCGCCACCAGTTCGCCGCGCCCGTCGCCTTCCAGGTCGGCCCAGGCCAGGTCCTGGATGGGCGTCGTGGGCGCCGAGCCGCCCCAGATGATCCGGAAGCGTCCTCCGCGCCACCCCAGCAGGTAGGGCTGCGAACGCAGCCGGCCCGTCTCGTCGGGCTGCCAGAGGAGCAGCAAGAGTTCGGCGCGCCCGTCGTCGTTGGGGTCGCCGGCCAGCACGCGGGTGATCCGCCAGTCCGGCTGCTCGTTGCGCCAGACCACCGGCGCGTCGGGGCCGGAGCCGTCGCGCAGCGTCACCACCCCCGCCGCGTCAAGCTCCGCCCACAGCGGTTCGCCATCGCCGCGCAGATCGGCGGGGATCAACACGGGACGAGGCGCAAGGGAGGCCGCCGCTGATACGGGCTGGCCACTGGCCCCATCCCAGCGCCAGACGCCGGTGGGGTCCCCCTGCGTTGTCGTCTGGGCCGCGGACGGTTGCGCTGGTGTTTCGGAGGGGGAAGGCGCGGAGCGGCCCAGCGCCTCCAGCGCCGCGCGCCGGGCCGCGCTCTCCGGCGCGAGGGGCCGTGGGCGCCCGCCCGCCGTGGCCACGGGCGCAACGGCGAGCAGGGCCACCCCCTCATGGTCCAGCAGCGCCCGCAGCACCGCCCCGCTGCTCAGGGCCGGATTGGCCGGCCCATCGAAGAGAAAATTGCCCAGGGAATAGGCGACGATCCCCGACCGTCCCGCCGAGGTCAGGGTTTCGACCGGCTGAAGCACGTGGGGGTGGCACCCCAGCACCAGATCGGCCCCCGCGGCGACCAGCCGCGCGGCCCAGGCTCGTTGCCGCACCCCCGGTTCGGCGGCGTATTCCACGCCCCAGTGCACCAGCACCACCACCGCGTCGGCTTCGGCGCGCGCCGCCGTCACCGCCTCCAGCGCCCGCGCGCTGAGCCAGGCGCGCCCGTGGGGGCATCGTTCCGCCCCGGGCGGACAGGCCGCGAAGTCGGGGTTCGGCCAGGCGCGATCGCCGGCCGGGGCTAGCCCTCCGCGCCCATCAGCAGGGTCGCGCACGTCGTTGAAGGCCAGCACCGCCACGTGCAGCCCGCGCGCCTTCAGCAGCACCGGCGCCAGGGCCGCCGCCTCGCTTTGACCGGCCCCGGCGGCGGCCATCCCCGCCTCGCGCAGCGTGGCGAGCGTCTCGGCCAGGCCCTCAGGGCCGGCATCGAGGGCGTGATTGTTGGCCAGCCCCAGCAGGTCGAAGCCGGCAGCGCTGAGCGCCGCAACCTGGGTCGGCGAGGCCAGCAGGCGGTACGGCCCCGGTCGCGCCGGGGCGCTGGCCGTGGTGAGCGGGCTTTCCAGGTTGCCCAGGGTCAGATCCCCCGGCAGCAACGGACGGCTATCCGCGAGCAGCGCCGCCGCGCCATAGCGCGCGGCGGTTCGCGCTACGCCGCGCGCCACCATGACATCCCCGACCGCCCGCAGGTCGAGCGTGGCGCCGCCTGCCCACCCTGGCCGGGTGTACAGGGTGTGCCAGCCGTGCAGATCGGGGGGCGCCGCCGGCGGCGCGGCGCACGCGCCCCACCACACCGCCAGGATGCCCGCCAGCAGCGCGAAGGCCAGGATGCGGATGGGTCGGCTCACGGTCATCTGGCAGCTTGCTCACGGCGCCTGCCACGCCGGCGGCGCCGGCGGGTCCAGCACGATGCGCATGATGCGCCACTGCTCACCCTCGCGCCGCAAGGTGTACGTCACGTCGAGGGTGTACGGGGCGCGCACGCCGATGCGCACCGGCTCGCCCTGCTGGATCTGATCGGCGAAGAACGGACTGCCGCGGTACAGTTCATCGCTCCACCTCTCGCGGGTGGTGACCACGGCGTTCTCGGCGTCCACAACGTCGAAGGAGCGGAACTGCAATTCCAGCAGTCTGGAACCGACGAACTGCCCCGCCTGCTCCAGTCCGGCAATATACGCCTGCGTATCGGCCAGTTCTTCCGGGCCGAGAAACCCGGCCACCCGTTCCGCGTCGGTGTACCAGAAGGCCTCCACCAGCCCCTCGTTGAAGCGGCGGATGGTCGTTGCCAGGGGTTCGGCCGCGTTCCCTGCGACCATGAAGCTCTCCGTCCATGCCGCCAGCGGGGGCGCCTCGCCGGCATCGAGCCGGGCGCGCCAGGCCTCGTCGGTCAGACGATCGCTCAGCGGTTGCGCGAACTCGTAGTGCGAGAAGACCCCGCCTTTGGTCAGCACCAGGCGTCCTTCGATGGGAGCCACGACGTAGATTTCAAAGATGCGTCCGACCGCATTTTCAACAACACTGCCGGTGGCAAGGTCGGTGGCAATGTCGGCAACCACCGCCGCCTGCAGATCCTGGCCACCCATGGGGTTGACGCCGCGCCCCTGGTAGAACGCCTCGTCGTCGGCGGCGAAGGTCAGGGCCTCGATCTCGGCGCCGTAGAAGCGGATCAGTTCGTACTCCTCGTCGCTCAGGGCCTCGCCGCGCAGTTGCTTTTCGGCCATGCTCTGCAGGCGTAGCGCCAGGCGTTCCATCGCCTCGAGCGCCGCCCGCTCCCCCTCGTCGGCCAGCAACCCGCGTGCCGACAGCCCCTCGATGGTCATGCGCGACAGCGCCGCCACGCGGGCGTACAGTTCCGGCACCGGCTCGACATAACCCTTCGCGCGCTCGGGTTCGGGCGGTTCCATGGCGTCGTAGCCCCGCTCAACGTACACCTGCTTGGCGTACAGGATAGTGTCGCGCTTCAGCTCGGTCCACGAGGCCAGGGCCGTGGTCAACTGTTTGTCGAGCCAGGCTTCCGAACGCATGAACGCGGGATAGCCCTCGCCCACCGGCTCGAGCAGGGGACGCAGGCTGTGGATCCAGCTCCAGTAGAGGTTCTGGGTCCAGGTGGCTTCATCGTAGGCGGCGAAGGCGTCCCGCAACCTGGCCATGTTGTCGAGGTACTTCGGCAGCGCGGTGTCGCCCAGGTCTTCCAGGTGGCGCAGGGCGCGTTCCGAGCCGATCGCGGCGAAGAAATCGAGCGAGCGGGGCTGCGTGCGCCCGGGAACGTCTGGGTCGAGCAGCTTCTGGAAGACGAAGGCATCGGGCACGAAGCGTTGCCCCATCAGGCGCAGGCCCTTAACCTGTTCCTCCCTTGTGCCGGGGATGACCACCATGCCCATGATCTGCGGCGGGCGCAGTTCCTCGACCGCTGCCCGGAAGGCGGCGAACTTCGCCGGGTCGAGCAGGTCGCGCGGGTCGCTGACCGGGCCATAGGCCGCGGCCAGCGCCTCGCCATACTCGCGGGGGGTCAGGTCGTCGCTGCGGCCCACGAAGAAGACCGTTGGCTCATAAATGCCGGCCCAGACCTGGTCGGCGGGCAGGCCAGCGACGCTGGTCCGCTGGTAGGCCAGGGTCAGCAGCGCGGCCTGTTGGGTCTCCAGTTCGTCAATGGCGCGGAAGGTCATCCGCCCGTGCCACATCATAGCCCGGAAGTAACGCTGGAGCTCCTCGCTCTTGGTGTAGTGACCGCGCGGCACATACTGGCCCCAGTCTTCGCCGCGCGGGTAGTTGGGGAAGATCGCTGAGGGGCCGATGCGATCGTGAGCCGCAATGGCGGCCAGATCCGGCTCGGCCAGGTCGCGCAGCCCTGTGGGGATCTCCCAGGTCGGGTCGAGCAGTTTGACGGCCACGGCGAAGTAGGCGGCGTTGCGCCGCGCGGCCTCGGCCCAGGGCGTCCCGGCCAGGGCTTCGTACTGGGCCACCGAGGCGTGCAGCAACTCGGCGTCGAGGCGCGTCAGCATCGGGATGAAGGCCGTGGTTTCAGCGCGCCGCAGGGCTTTGTCGAAGAGCAGATGGTAGACATGCAGCAGCGAGTCGGAGGTGACAAAGACAGGGATGTTGTCATAGCGCGCCCGCTCGTACAGCTCGTAGAACTCTTTTGTCTCTCCAGGGCTGACGGCGAAGCCGTTGGCCGCTATCCGGGCGCGCTGGTCGGGCGAGAGCGGCACGCTCAGCACGACATTGCTCAGGTCCGCGGCCACCGGTTCGGCCCGCACACGGGCCTCGATGCGCACCGGCGGCGGTTCGTAGAGGGCGAACCCTGGCCCTGCGACGGGGCGAAAATCAGTGGGGAGCGCAACGGCGGGCAACTGCAAGGCGCCAACGCTTAAGCCCGCAATCGGGGTAGGCGCGCCCACCGGCGTCGGCGCTACGACGCCGGTGGGCGCCGTGGTCGGCTCGCCTGCTGCCGGTGTCGGCGGGGCGGGCCTGGGGGCGCAGGCCGACAGGAGCATGAGCAGAACCAGCGATAGCAGGGCACGGGCGCGTGAGGGCTGCATTGAACACCTCCTGACCGATACATACGTAAGTGGTTGTTGAGAAGGTCATCCGCTCTCGCCCGCCTGCGCAGGCGGGCTGCGCATCCTATAGCCGAGGGCTTATGATCTTTAAGCATTTCATCCGGTATAGCCCGCGCAGGCGGGCGTTGCCTCGCATAGCCGAGGGTTTCAGCCCCACGGCACGAGGCGCATACCGGATTATATGCTTAATTTTCATCAGCCGTCCATGCGGCTCGCGCCGCACACCGACGGGAATGAACATACTTCTTGGGAGGGCGCAGCCCTCCCAAACCCTCCCACCGGGTGGAGGGATGGGGAAACCCGGTTTCCCCATCCCCCTGCGCACGGGCTGCGCCATCCCAGACCCTCCCGCGGGCGGGGGTGTGGGGGAACCTGGTCCTACCATCGGCAATAAAATGGTAACAACCGGTTGGTGGCGGGCCGCAGGCCCGCCACCCCTCCCCGCCGGGAGGCGACCGCGTACCTCCTGTAAAATCTGACTATTCTGTCATCTAAATGTCATCTGATGATCGTTCGATCAGAGGCGACGATGACGCGCCATCGCTCCTTCGGGCGGCGCGCCTTGCGCTGAACACGCACCGCGCGGCTCTCCCCGACGCGCAGGAGCGTGGGGCAAGCTGCTTGCCCCAGCCGCGCTTGAAAAGAAGGACCTCCGAGCAATCCCCTTTTCACGTGAAGGGTCTATAATGACAACATCGGACCCCGATACATCGTGGAACCTGATGCGCCAGTCGCCTGATCATTCTCTGCCAGCGACCGAACCCGACCCTCTGGTCGCGCTGCTGACGCGCCATCTGGGCCCCGGCCCGGCTGCGGTGATGCTCGGCCCAACGCCGCGCCGGCGCCAGTGGCGGGCCATCTGCGCCCATCTGCTGGCGGCGCGCAACGCCGTTGCCACCTACCTCCCCCGGCGCCTGCTGGCGCGCGAACTCGCCGCTGACAGCGCGCCGCCCTGGATCGAGTGGGTCGAAGGCGCGTTGCTCTTCGCCGATGTGAGCGGCTCCACCGCCCTGGCCGAGCGCCTGGGCGCCCTGGGGCGCGAGGGCGCCGAAATCGTGACCGAGACGCTCAATGCCTATTTTGCCACCATGATGCGTGTCATCGGCAGAGCGGGAGGTGACGTGCTCGGCTTCGGCGGCGATGCGCTGCTGGCGCTCTTCGAAGGTCCCCACGCCACCCTGATTGCCACATCCGCTGCGCTGGACCTGTTGCGCGAACTGGCGGGTTTCGAACGCGAGGTGCCCGGCGTGGGCCGCTTTCCGCTCACGATGCATATCGGGATCGAGGCCGGCCCGATTGCCCTGGTGGGCGCCGGGCAGGCGCGTTCGCGCCGCTACAGCGCGATGGGCGCGACGGTCAGCGCCGTGGCTCGCGCCGAAGCCTGCGCTGGCCCTGGCGAGGTGGCGCTCGGGCCGCGCGCCCGGGCCGCTCTGGCCGATGTGGTCGAGGGCGAGCCGCTGGACGCGGGCTTCGCGCGCGTCCAGGCCTTGCGGGTCGCGCCGCCCCCCGTCGCGCCGCCCGCGCCGCTCCACCTGGACGAGGCGCCATCGCCGTCGCCCGACATGATCGCCCCGCTGGCCGCCCAGATCGAGCGTTGCGGCGCCTATTTGCCGGTCGAACTGGTCACCCGGATCATTGCCGACCCGCAGCGCCCCCGCGTTGAGGCCGACCTGCGCCCGGTCACGGTGCTCTTTGCCCAGTTGGCGGGACTGGAGCGCCTGATCGAGGGCCGGGCCGCAACCGAGGCCGCCGCGGCGGTCAATGCCATCGTCGGCCCGCTGCAAGTGGCGGTCGAGCGCTTTGGCGGCTTTGTCAACAAGCTCGACCTGGCCGATGAAGGCATCCGGTTGATGGCCGTGTTCGGGGCGCCGCTGGCGCTGGAGGATCACGCCGAGCGGGCTGCGCGTGCCGCGCTGCTGATGCAGGCCGCCGTTGCGTCGTTCCCGCCGTCGCTGCGCTTCCGCGCCGGGCTGAACACCGGCAACGTCTTTGCCGGCAACGTTGGCAGCGCCGAACGCAAAGAGTACACCGTCATGGGCGACGCGGTGAATGTGGCCGCTCGCGTCATGGCCGGCGCCGCCTGGGAGGAGATCCGCTGTTCGAGCGCGACGGCGGCGCTGATTGCCCACGCGCTCGTCTGCGCCGATCCGCGGCAGATAGCCGCGAAGGGCAAGCGCGAACCGTTGGAGGTGCTGCGGGTGCTCAGCGAGCGCGAGCACCCGCTGGAGCCGGTGTACGCCGACGCGCCGCTGGTCGGCCGCGACCACGAGCTTGCCTGGCTGCGGGAACGCTGGATTGCCGCCGCCGGTGGCGGCCGCGTGGCGCGGGTGAGCGGCGAGGCCGGCATCGGCAAGTCGCGCCTGGTCGCCGCCCTGGCCGCCGAGGCCCGCGCCGCTGGCGCCCGCGTCTTCACCGTGCGCTGTCTGGCCTACAACAGCGCCACACCCTACGCGCCCTGGGGCGAACTCTTGCGCGCCCTGTGCGCTATCAGCGCCAGCGACGACTCCGCTACGCGCGCCCGGAAACTTGCCGATACGCTGGATGCCGCCGGCATCGGCTCCGGCGACTGGCTGTCGCTCATGGCCGACCTGGTCCGCGTCCAGGTCGAGGAAGGTTCCCTCATTCGCGGTCTCGACCCCCAGCAGCGGCAGACGCGGCGCTTCGCGATCATGCTGGCGCTCCTGCGCGCCGCGGCCCGCCGGTCCCGCCCGGACGCCCTGCCGGGGGCGTCGGTGGTGGTGATTTTCGATAATCTGCACTGGGCCGACCAGGTCTCGCTCGACCTCTGGCAATACGTGGCGACCCACCTGAGCGATGCGCCGGTCCTGCTGCTGGGCCTCCACCGCGGCCCGCTGGCGTGGGGCGATGACCCCTCCGCCGATGCCGCCGCGACGCTTGAACTCGGTCCGTTGACTGCCGAGGCGAGCGCGGCCCTGCTCGAGGCCCTGGCCCATCCGCGCCCCCTCGCGCCCCCTCTGCGCGACCGCCTGGTGGATCGCGCTGCCGGCAATCCGCTCTTCCTGGAGGAATTGCTCCGGGCCGTCAGCGAACGCCCTGATGCCGCCGATGCCCTCCCCGACAGCCTGAGCGGGCTGCTGCTGTCGCGCATTGACCGCCTCGACGAGACCTCGCGGGCCATTCTCCGCGTGGCTGCCGTGGTGGGCCAGCGCTTTCCGGCCAGCGTCGTCGAGTCGGTCCATCCCCTGGAGCATGAGACGCTGATCCGCCAGTTGATGCTGCTCGACCACGCCGAGATCACCGCGACCGAGCGCGAGCATCCCGAACGCATCCACCTCTTCCGTCACGCCCTGCTGCACGAGGTGGCCTACCAGAGCCTGCTCTACGCCCGGCGGCGCGAGTTGCACCGCCGCATCGGCGAGCACCTGGAGACGCGCTACGCCGGCGAACTCGCGCAGGTGCGGGCCTACTACCGCGACAACCAGGGCCGCCACCTGGTCCCCATCGGTCGCAATGGCTCCTTCCTGCGCCCCGGCATCCAGGCCAGCGGCGCCCCGATCTTTTTGCTGGCCCACCACTTCCGACTCAGCGACGCGCCCGAGCGCGCCGTGCCCTACCTGTTGCTTGCCGGGCACATCGCTCGCGACAACTACGCTAACGACCAGGCGGTGCAATACTACCGCTGGACACTCGACATCCTCAACGGCGTCCCTGGCGACCCGCGGGTCTGGGAGGCGCGCGAGGCTCTGGGCGACGTGCTCTGCATCCTGGGTCGCTACGACGAGGCCCAGCGCGAGTATGCCCTCCTACTGGGCCGCGCGGCGCCGGATCGGGACTTCATGGTTGACCTGCCGCCCGCCGTGGCTGCCGAGGCGCTGCGCTCCTGGGGCGAGGCGCTGGAGAAGCAGGGGCGCTACGTCGAGGCCCTCGACCGCCTGCGCGAGGCCGAGGCGCTCTGCCGGGCGCGCATCAATGCCGTGCCCCCGCTCCTGCTGGCCGCCGTCTGTGCCGACATGGGCCAGGTGCTGCGCCGTCTCGGTGATTTCGATGCCGCCCTCGACATCTGCCGCACCGGCCTGACCCTCATCCGCAATGACCGCCACAGCGTCGAAGACGAGCGCATCGAGGCCGATCTGCAAACCCTGATGGGGTCGCTGTTTGCCGTGCGCGGCGACTACGAGCAGGCCCGCTACCACTTCACCAGCGCCCTGGCAGCCCACGAGGCCATTGACGACCTCTACGGCTGCGCGCGCATGCACAACAACCTGGGGTACCTGGCTCAGTTGCAGAGTGATTATGCCCGCGCGGTGGGCCACTACGGCGAGGCCGAGCGCCTGGCCAGCAAGGCGCAGTCCAAGTATACCCTCAGCAGCGTGCTGCTCAACGCCGCCTACGCCTACGTGTGCCTCAGCCGCTACGAAGAGGCCCTGGGCGCCTGCCGCGACGCGCTGGCGCTGTGCCAGGAGATGGGCGACCAGCTTGGCGTGGCCCAGGCCGCTGACACCCTGGGGATGACCGTGTACCAGCAGGGCGACTACGCCGCCGCCGCCGCCAGTTACCGTCAGGCCCTGGCGATCTACCGTGAGCAGGGCAACCCCTTTCAGGAAGGTAACACCCTGGCATTGCTCGCCCGGGTCACCCTGGCCCTGGGCGAGACTGCCGCCGCCCGCGCCCTGGCCGAAGAGGCCCTGGCGATCGCCCGCCGGGTGCATGCGCCGCAGCACGAAGTGGAGGCGCTGACGGTGCTGGCCGAAGTGGCCCTCAGCGCCGCAACCGAACGCGCCGTTGGCAGCGCCATGCTCCTCGACGAGGCCCGGCGCCACGCCAGCGAGGCGGCGGACCTGGCCGCGCGCCTCGGCAGCCGGCTCGACTACGGCATCGCCCGGCGTCTCCAGGGCCAGATCGCTGCCGCGCGGGGAGAACCCTTTGCCGGGCACTTTCTGGCCGCCCTGGAGACCTTGCAGGCCATCGACAGCGCCTTTGAACGGGCCTGTGTCGAAGCGCGCTATGGCGAAGCCCTGGCCGCCGCGGGCGACCCCTCCGCCGCAGCGTATCGAAAGCGCGCCGGGGAGACGTTTAGCATGATCGGGGCCAATGGTGAGCTACGCCGCCTCGCGGCTCAATAACCCGCGTCACGCCCCCCGCTGGGGCTGGAAGCGCGGCTCCTCCCCCCGGCGGGAGGAGGTTGGCAAGGGGGCCGAAGTGCCGCTTTCGCTTGTTCGAGTATCGGGTGTAGGTCCTGTCAAGAACGAAAGGAGTTGCCGGGGATGTCGCTCGAAGCCGTTCAGCAGGTGATAGGCCGCGCCGTGACTGATGCCGAGTTCCGCCAACAACTGATTGACAATGCCCGGGCCGCCTGTGTGGGCTACGATCTCACCGAAGAAGAACTCGACGCCCTCGAGGCCCTCGACCAGACCAGCCTGCAAGCCTTTGCGGGCACCCTCGACCCGCGCCTCTCCAAGACCGGCGGGCGCGGATTTATTTGATGGTTCAAACCCGGTGGCCCTTCAGCCGTCCATGCGGCTCCGCCGCACCCTGCCGTGATGAAAAACCTTGTTCCTGAGCGGGCGCAGCTCTTCCCACGGGGCGGCGGCATGGGGAAACCGGGTTTCCCCACACCCCTTCCTCCGAGAGCTTGGGTTCACGTTAGCCGTCCATGCCCCCGGGCGACACACTGCCCGATGCAAACGGGGGGATGGGGGAACCAGGTTCCCCCATGTTCACGTTGGCCGTCCATGCGGCTCGCGCCGCACACCGACGGGATGATCATACTTCCTGGGAGGGCTGCGCCCTCCCAAACCCTCCCACCCCTCCTCAGCCCTCCCCCGCTGGGGGCGGGAGTCCGGCTCCTCCCCCCAGCGGGGGGAGGTTGGAAGGGGGGCTGGGGCGCCGCATGCGCCCGGGTGAAAGGGATTGGCTCCAGCAGCCTATGTTCACGTGAGGGCCGCCCCCGACCTATGGACCCATGCCTCACGCGGCAATGCGCTCCGCAACCGCGTCGCCGACCGCCGCGGTGCTCGCCGGCGCCTGGCCCGGGCGCGCGATGTCGCCGGTGACAATACCCGCTTCGATCACCGCGCTGACCGCCGCCTCGACCGCCCGGGCCTCCGGCTCCAGACCCAGAGAGTGGCGGAGCAGCAGGGCCACGCTGAGGATCGTCGCCAGAGGATTGGCCTTGCCCTGGCCGGCAATATCGGGCGCCGAGCCGTGAATCGGTTCGTAGAGGCCCATCGCTCCCGCGCCGAGCGAGGCCGAGGGCAGCATGCCCATCGAACCGGCCAGCATCGAGGCCTCGTCGGTGAGAATGTCGCCGAACATGTTCTCGGTGACGATCACATCAAAATCGGCCGGCCGGCGCAGCAGGTGCATGGCGCAGGCATCCACCAGCATCCACTCGTAGCTCAGGTCCGGGTACTCGGCCTGAATGATGGCGCCGGTCACACTGCGCCACAGCCGGCTCGTCTCCAGCACATTGGCCTTATCCACCAGCGTCAGCTTGCCGTTCCGGCTGCGGGCCAGTTCGGCGGCCACGCGCACCACGCGGGCGATCTCGGCCTCGGTGTAGATGCACAGATCGCTGGCCCATTCACCGTCGGCATCGCGGCCGCGCCGCTTCTCTCCAAAGTAGATTCCCCCGGTCAGTTCCCGCACTACCAGCAGATCTACGCCCTCCAGACGTTCCCGACGCAGTGGCGAGGCGTCAACGAGGAGCGGATGCACCGTCACCGGGCGCAGGTTGGCATACAGCCCCAGTTCTTTGCGCAGGCCCAGCAGACCCTGCTCGGGGCGCACACTGGCCCGCGGGTCGTCCCACGTAGGGCCGCCGACCGCGCCGAGGAGCACGGCGCTGGCGGCCCGGCAGGCGGCCAGCGTTTCGGGCGGCAGGGCGACGCCCGTCGCGTCAATCGCCGCGCCGCCGATCAGCGCCTCCCGGAACGTGAAACTATGCTCGAAGCGCGCGCCGACGGCGCGGAGCGCCTTCACCCCCTCCGCCGTCACCTCTGGTCCGATCCCGTCGCCTGGCAATACTGTAATTGTGTAGTTCACCTGTCTATACCTCAGTTACAGGACGTGCTAACGTGAACATAGGCTGCTGGAGCAGGGGTGTGGGGAAACCAGGTTTCCCCACGCCCCTGCCCGCGGGAGGGCCTGGCCCTCACGCAGGGGGATGGGGAAACCCGGTTTCCCCATCCCCTCACCCGGTGGGAGGGTCTGGGAGGGCTGCGCCCTCCCAGGAACAATCGTATGTTCATCCCGTTGAGGTGCGGCGGAGCCGCATGGGGCCTGACGTAGGTGTGAACCATGGCTTAGCGCCCCATCAGGGGCGTAAACGCCCGCGGCGCCGGCCCGTAGCCACCCGCTTCAAAGAAGCCGTAGGCCAGGTTCCAGTGCCCCGCGGCGCGCGGATGGTAATCGAAGTTGCGTAGCAGATTAGCCGTATCATTGAGATCGTAGGGAAAGAGCACAAAGAGGAAGAACGCCTCGCGCCCGCGAAAACGAGTAAATGCATCCACCACCGGAACATCGCGGGCCGCGGCTATCTCGGCCACGATCTGATTGAAGCGCGGCACCTCCACGTCGGTCACAATTGGTTCCTGGCCAGGCGGCAGGAACACAAAGGGCGGCGTCGTCCGAATGGTCAGATCGGGGTAGGGATTGTAGTAGTTCATGACGATCAAGTCGCCTGTGCGACGGCCATTCTCGGTCAGCGCGACCAGCAAGCTGTCGAGGATCTGCGCCAGATTATCGCGCACCAGCGGCAGCGTGTCGGTGATGGTGCGCTGCGGGTCCTCGCGCCCCAGAAAGGTGTTGACCAGATCGTTGCCGCCGATGCTCAGCGTCACCGGGCTGACTACCTTGCCCGCGGCGCGCTGCGCCCGGATGAACGCGACCGCCTGATCCAGTTGCCCCCCGGGGGCGCGCATACTGGTCGTACTCTCGTTGCTTCGGGCCAGCAGGGTGAGCGAAACTGGTTGCGTGTAATCGAGGAGCAGATCAAGGTACACCGGATAGCCCGGCAGGTCCCCTTCGTCGGCGGTGTTCGCCGGCGCCTCATCCCCGGTAGCCAGCGAATCGCCCAGCGCCAGGTACACCTCACCGGGGCCAACCGGTGCCGCGACCGATGGCACGGCGCGCGCCGGTCCGCCCCCAGGGGCGAGGAGCAGCACGAGCGCCACCCCTGCCAGCGCCAACCACACATGGCGAGTCATCGCTCATCCTTTCTACGTCAGCCGTCCACACGGCTGCGCCGCGCCCCAACGGAAAAGGTTGTTCCTGGAAGGGCTTTGCCCTCCCAGACCCTCCCGCGGGCGGGGGCCTGGGTGCGCGGGCCTCCGGCCCGCATCTGCACAAGGGCTACGCCCTCTCACACCCTCCCGCGGGCGGGGGGTATGGGGAAACCCGGTTTCCCCATGGTCACGTGAGACGGTCATGCGCATGGCGCACCACGCCGCGATGACCATGCCCTGGGAGCGCGGGCGGGACGCCCGCGCCACGGCGCCGCGGGCACGGCGCCGGCCCCCGCCCTGACCCTCCCCCACTGGGAGCGGGCACCCGGCGCCTCCCCCCAGCGGGGGGAGGCTGGGAGGGGGGCGGAACCCGGCGCACGATGGTCACCTCAGCCCTCCATGCGGCTGCGCCGCACAACGACAGGATGAACATAGGTTCTTCTCGGGAGGGCTACGCCCTCTCACACCCTCCCGCGGGCGGGGGGATGGGGAAACCCGGTTTCCCCATTCCCCTGCGGGGCGGGGGCGTGGGGGAACCCGGTTTCCCCACACCCGTGCTCCAGCAGCCTATTTTCACGTTAGACCGGGTTGCACGGCGCCTCGTGCGCGCGTGATCCTGCCGGCGAAGGTGGGCGGGCCACTGTGGCGCCCGACCCCAATGGTACCACGCCAACGCGCCACCGGCACCAACCTTGTATCGCCCCCGGCGCTGCGTTTCTCCCTTGCGCCAGGCACGGCTTTGTGGTATACTCCTATTACTTATAAACAAATATCTTGTTCTTTTTGACAAGAAATATTGCCGTCATGGGCTAAACGGCGCCAGGTTCGGTGACACAAATGGTCGGGAGAGCGGGTTCCTGAGCGGGCTGATGGTCTTTGAGAAATTCATCCGGTATACCGGGCTGGCCGTTGAGCTGAAGCCCGAGGCTACGGGATGCGAAGCCCGCCTGCGCGGGCGATAGCGGAGTATGTATTCAAAGACCATCAGCCTGCCGGACCCTCCCGTTCGCGAACTCGCCGGATGCGCCGCACAAGACTGGTCGGGCGCACCGCAGTACCCGGAGCCACGCGTGGATCTCAAGCTCAACGAGCGCCTTGCTGCAACCAGGAAGGCCGCCAGAGAGGGATCGCTCAATCTGGAGCGCATGCTTCTGGCCTACTGGGCCGTCGCGACGCTTGTCGGTGTTCTGGTTCTCTCCGATTGGATCGGCGCCTGGAACGTTCCGGCCACGTTGCAGGTTCCCGGCCTGCCGATCTACCTGGTGCTCACGTTTGCGCTCAGCCAGGTGCTCTACGTGCTGGTGGCGCGCTACGATGGGCGATCGATCCACTGGGGCGCGACGGGGCTGTTTGCGCTTGGCAACGGCATCGCCGAGACGCTGGCCTTTGGCGTGGTCTATCGCCTTGGTGAGATCATCGGTGCGGGGCTGGTTGGTCTGTTCGCGCCGTCGATCGCCAGTGTTGCCGGCTTCCTGCTGGGCGTGGTCGGCTTCGTCGTGTACGGCGGCCTGATCCACAGCCTCTTCTGGTTACCACTCTTGCCCCCGCACCTCGACGACTCGCCCCGGTCGCGCAAGATCCGGAAACTGCGCCCGGTCGCCGAGGTGGCGCTGGTGATCGGGTGGAGTCTTTGCTTCTGGTTGACGCGCGATCTGTGGACGGTGGTCTTTTTCCACATCCTGGTTGATATCGGGCTGATGCTCAAGGTGCGCCCGCCGATCTTCGGCGCCCGCCACGCCCGGTAACTTCTCCAGCGTTCCTCTATATCCATGCGCTCCTGACCGCGAGGAGGATGTGGGAGGGCACGACGCCCTTCCGCATCCTTTTTGCTTCCCGTACTCCTGAGGTGACCATCGTGCGCCGGGTTCAGCCCCCCTCCCAGCCTCCCCCCGCTGGGGGGAGGCGCCGGGGTACGTGTTCACATTTCTCCTGGGAGCGCGGGCATCTTGCCCGCGGACACGCGACGGGGGCGAAACGCTCTCGCTCGCAGGCGCGTGGGTTACCCCAGGTGTGAACAGGTACGAGCCGGGTGCCCACCCCCAGCGGGGGGAGGGTCAGGGCGGGGGCCGGCGCCGTGCCCGCGGCGCCGTGGCGCGGGCGTCCCGCCCGCGCTCCCAGGGCATGGTCATTGCGGCGTGGTGCGCCATGCGCATGACCGTCTCACATGACCATGGGGGAACCTGGTTCCCCCAGACCGCCGGGAGGGTTTGGGAGGGCGCCGCCCGCGCGCAGCGAGATGGGGAAACCCGGTTTCCCCATCCCCCGCCCCCGGGAAGGTGAGGGCGCAGCCCGTGCGCAGGGGTCTGGGGAAACCGGGGTTTCCCCAGACCCCCGGGAGGGTTTGGGAGGGCGCAGCCCTCCCAGGAACAACCTTTTTGCATCCCATTGCTGTGCGGCGCAGCCGCGAGACTGCTCCCTGGAGGGGAGGCTCGGAAGGGCTGCGCCCCTCCGAACGTCTGGAAATCCGGCGGTGGCCGCAGGCCCCGCCGCCAGGACGAAGACGCAAGGTAGCACGTAGCATACATCCACTGGCAGCCCGGCTGCGTAAAAGAAATGTGTGCAAAATCTTTGAAAAGCCTTTGCGCACGGTGTTGCCTGACAGATGAATGCTGAGGAGGTCCCCTGTGAATGTTCTGAACCTGGCCTGGCGCGCGCTGGCGGCACTGGTGCTGGCGCTGGCGCTTGTTCCGGCGGTGTTCGCCCAGAGCGGCACGGCGAAGGTGCGCGTCATCCACGCCTCGCCCGACGCCCCGGCCGTTGACGTGTTCGTCAACGGTAACCGCACGCTGAGCAATGTCCCCTTTTTTACTGCCAGTGATTACCTGGATCTTGCCCCCGGCAGCTACCGCCTGCAGATCGCCCCGGCCGGCCAGCCTGCCAGCGCGGCGGTGATCGACGCCACGGCAACCTTCCAGGCGGGCAAAGCCTACAGTGTTGCCGCCACCGGCCCGGTTGCCGCGATCAAGCCGACGGTGATCGAAGACAACCTGAGCGCCCCCGCGAGTGGCAACGCGAAGGTGCGCGTCTATCACTTCTCGCCTGATGCGCCTGCCGTGGACGTCAAGGTTGCCAATGGCGCCACCCTGATCTCGAACCTGGCCTTCCCTGATGCGAGCGCCTACCTTGATGTGCCGGCCGGCGCCTACAACCTGCAGGTCACCCCTGCTGGCGGGAGCGCCGTGGTGATCGATCTTGCCAACACGACCCTCGAGGCCGGCAAGATCTACAGCGTCTTCGCCACCAACGTCGTCGCTCAGATTACCCCCCAGGTTGCTATGACCACACCGGTCGCCACGCCGGGCACCCTCCCCGCCACCTCTGCGGGCGCAGCGGCCCCTCTGGCCCTGCTGGCAGGTGTGGCTGCGGCGCTTCTCGGCATGGCCGTATTGCTGCGCCGCCGCGCCGCGCTCTAAGGCACAGTTTAAACGAACCTGGATCGTAGTGCTGGCTTATGGTCTTTGAAAAATTAATCCGCTATGCCGGGCTGGCCGTGGGGCTGAAGCCCTCGGCTAGGGGATGCGAAGGCCGCCTGCGCGGCCTATACCGGATTATTTATTTAAAGACCATTAGCCGGCACAGCCACACCTCAACCGTCCATGCGGCTGCGCCGCACACCAACACGATGAACATAGTTCTTGGGAGGGCTTTGCCCTCCCAAACCCTCCCACCGGGTGGGGGTGTGGGGAAACCCGGTTTCCCCACACCCCTGCGTGAGGGCGGCGCCCGCCCAGACCCTCCCGCGGGCGGGGGGATGGGGGAACCTGGTTCCCCCATAGTCACGTGAGACGGTCATGCGCATGGCGCACACCGCCGCGATGACCATGCCCCGGGAGCGCGGGCGTCCCGCCCGCATTGCGTCTCCATGGGCACGGTGACCGCCCCTTCCCTGACCCTCCCCCGCCGGGGGCGGGCACCCGGCTCCGGGGGGAGGCTGGGAGGGGGGCGGAACCCTGCGCACGATGGTCACCTCAGCCGTCCATGCGGCTGCGCCGCACCACGCCGCAATGAACATACGGTTGTTCCTGGGAGGGCTGCGCCCTCCCACACCCTCCCGCGGGTGGGGGCATGGGGAAACCCGGTGTCCCCATGCCCCTGCGGGGCGGGGGCGTGGGGAAACCTGGGTTCCCCACACCCCTCTTCGAGCGCCTATGTTCACGGTAGCCGTCCATGCGGCTGCGCCGCACACCGACGGGATGAAAAAAGGTTCTTCCTGGGAGGGCGTAGCCCTCCCAAACCCTCCCAGGGGCTGGGGCCTGGGTGCGCGGGCCTCCGGCACGCGTCCGCCGCGGGGGCGTGGGGAAACCCGGTTTCCCCACACCCCTCGCCGAGGGCTTATGTTCACGTTAGAGAGTCTCGCCATCCCAGATAGATGCACGTAAAGACCCGGGCGTGGGCGGCGCGTTCCCCCACGCCTCTCCGTGTTCGCCGAAATCGGCAATTCACCCGGTATAGGATTCGGAATCTTGACATATGTTCGACCGCGTGATACTATTTGCCGGATAGCGTTTTTAACTTTGCTATTACGAGATAGGAGGGGTTCGCCCCCTGTGTTGGCAGTACGTGGGGAGACGATGGCTCCCCGCGCCCCCCGTTTCGCCTGCGGCGGCAGAGGCATACGGGCTGCGCCGGGGCGCGCCTCTGCCGCGGACAGATCAGCGGGATCGCGGCGGGGCTGCGCCCTCCGCATCCCCCCAGATGGTTACGTGCCAGGCCGCGCAGCGAAACCATGTCTTTGCATAGCATAGATGGGGCCACGAAGTGAGCAACCGTGCATCGCACGCTTTTTGAGACCCGTTCGGCGCGCGCGAGCCAGTTCTGGCGTGGAGGTGGAGAGGGCATTGTCCATCTGGCGATGATCGTCGTGGCTGTTGTGGCCCTCGGCGGATGTATGGAGGCCCTGCAGAACGAAGAGCGACCCGCTCAGGCGCCGCCTGCGGCTTCCCTGGCTTTGCCGCAGCCGTTCGCAACTGCTGAGGTGCCCGTTGCGCCAACGACCGTCGGTAGTATGGCGCCCGACCCGGCAACGGTCGCCCCGACGCCAACCACCCCGGCGGTCCCAGCGCTCCCTTCAGCGACATCCGTGGCCGTCGCAGCGCCGCCACTGGTCATCGCCCCGACGCCCGAACGCTCGAATGAGCAGAAATGGCGCGATCAACAGGTGGATCGCCAGGTGCTTGCTCCACCGCACTTGTATACGACCCGCAACGCTGAGTTGCGCTGGTACGACCCGCTGAACCAGCAGCATCTTGTGCTGGGGCGCCTCAGCGGCGATTTTCTCGTTCAGGCGACGTTCGTGCTCCGCGATCCGGGGCTGCCGGCCCTCGAAGTGCCGTACCGGATCAATGTCAGTTATGGGCTGACCGCCCTCTCACCGGCGCACGTCGAACGCCTCAAGGCTGCCGGCTACGTTGACTGGGTCGAGACCTATGTGCTCGCTTCCCCCGAGGTGTATCCACGCTGAAGCGCTACTCGATTGGCGAGCGGCGGGCCGGGTCGCTGTTCGCCTGGAAGGGTTGCCTGAACGTGAGCAGCAGATACCTTGATGTGATTCGTGGTCAACGCCGCCGGGGCGGCTGGCAGTTCTCCGCCAAGACGCTGCTGGCTATCCTTGCCCTTATCGCTATGATCGGCTCCGCCGTCTACTGGTGGGGCGTCCAGAGCCAGTTGACCAGCAACTGGGTCGTCGCTGCGGCGTTTACCGCCATTCTCGTGCTGGCCCCCCCCAGCCTCACCTCGTTCCTCATCCCCTGGTCGCCAGGGGGTATGCTCCTGCAACGCATCAATGCGCGCACCATTGGCTATACGGTGATTATCGGCGCGGCCCTTTACCTCCTGTATTACTCGTTCGAAATCCAGTATTCCTGGTGGGCCGCCCAGGCCGCCGTCGCGGAAACCGGGCTTATTTTGCAGCAGGTGATCATCGGCATTATCGGCTTCATTATCATTCCCGCCTTGCTGTGGACGCCCGTCACCAGCGAGGAACTCTTCGAACAGGTGCGCCAGGCCCATCTGGTGCGCCGCTATGAGTTGCAAACCCAGGCCGATATCGCCATCCTGCGCGCGACGCTGCTGCGCGCCCAGGAAAAGACCTTGCGCGGCTTCGCCAATCTGACCATCCAGGAACGCGAAGAACTGGCCGGGGTGATGCGCGGCCTCGTCAAGGGTATTGACCAGACCCTCCGCGATATCCGCGATTCGGTCAAAACGGTCAGCGGCGCGACCATTCCCTTCAGTTCGTTGGAAGACAATGAGGATATCCGCGGGTATCTCGAGTATATCAGCGAGAGCCTTACCGAAAGCGCCCTCCTGGCCAACCAGGGAGGCCAGGCCGAGGCCCATCCGGTGCAGGCCTACGACGATGAGCGCTTTGATGATCCCGGCTATGACGACCGGCGCCTCCGCCCCCGCCGCTCGTGGTGATGACCGGTGCCTTTGTCCCTGATCCGCGGAACCTTCGGAGGGCTGCGCCCGCCCACACCCTCCCGCGGGCGGGGGGATGGGGAAACCCGGTTTCCCCACGTCCCTGCGCACGGGCTGCGCCCTCACCTTCCCGGGGGCGGGGGCGTGGGGAAACCCGGTTTCCCCATGGTCACGTGGTGAGACGGTCATGCGCATGACGCACCACGCCCGCTGTAACCGGCCCGGGAGCGCGGGCGGGACGCTCGCGCCACGGCTCCGCGGGCATGGTGCCGGCCCCCTCCCAGACCCTCCCCCGCCGGGGGCGGGAACCCGGCTCCTCCCCCCGGCGGGGGGAGGCTAGGAGGTGAGCCGAACGCTGCGAACGATGTTCACGTCAGGAACCATCTTGCTGCCTCTATGAACGGCTACCACTTCAGCACCAGTCGGCGCCTTCCCGAACGCGACCTGTTCGACCTTGCCGATGCCCTGGCCCTCCACCTCCACGAGACGCTTGGTTCGCGCGTCTATCTGCTTGCACGCGCCGATGTCGCCCAGTTAGTCGAGCCGTTTGTTGATGACTTGCTGACCGAAGATCAGCAAGATGTCGCCTGGATTGTGTGGCATCTCTTCCAGGAGGCCTGCGAGTGGGAACTGCGCCAGTAGACGGTCCTGCCGCACCGGTCCGTGTGGGCGTCTATGGTGGCACGTTCGATCCCGTCCATATCGGTCACCTGGCGATCGCCGAAGAGGTGCGCTGGGCCCTCGCCCTTCAGCAGGTCCGCTTCGTTCCCGCCGCGCTCCAGCCGCTCAAAGGCGTCCCCCCTGGCGCTGCCCCCGTCCAGCGCCTGGCGATGATCCGCCTGGCCTGCGCCGATAATCCCGCCTTTGTCCCTGACGACCTCGAGCTTCGCCGCCCGCCGCCCTCGTATACCGTCGAAACGCTCGAACACCTGCGCGCGCGCTTCGGCTCCGGCGTTGAGCTCTGGTTCATCGTTGGCGCCGATGCGGCCCGCGAATTGCCCCGCTGGCGCCGTGTGGCCGATCTGGTGACCATCGCCCGCCTCGCGATTGTGGAACGTCCCGGCCATGCCTTCGATCCCATCGCCTTTGAACAGGCGGTGCCGGCAGGCGCCGGGCGCTATGTCCTCCTCGAAGGCCCGCGCCTCGACCTCTCCAGCACCGAGATCCGCCGTCGTGTCGCCACGGGCCGGCCGGTGCGCTACCTGGTGCCCGAGGCGGTCCGCCAGTATATCGCCGACCAGGGCCTGTACTACCAGGAACCTGCCCATGGCTGATCCCGCCGAACGGCTCCTGGCCGACACCGCCGCGGCCTGGGGCCTGCCCCTCGACCCCAACCAGCTCCGCCAGTTCGCGCGCTACACCGACGAACTGCTGGCCTGGAACGCGCATACCAACCTTACCGCCATCACCGACCGCCGGGCGATCTACGTGCGCCATTTTCTCGACTCGCTGGCCCTTGCCCGCTTCTGGGGCCCGCCACCCGCAACCCTCGTGGATATCGGCACTGGCGCCGGCTTTCCCGGTGTGCCCCTGAAGATCCTCCACCCTCCGCTGGCCGTGACCCTGATCGAATCGGTGGGCAAGAAGGCCGCCTTTCTGAAGCACCTGATCGCTATCCTGGGATTGGAACAGGTGCGCGTCGTAACCGGTCGGGCCGAGACCTTCGGGCATGATCCCGGCGAACGTGAACGCTACGATCTGGCTACGGCCCGCGCGGTGGCCGACCTGCGCGTGCTGGCCGAATACGCCCTCCCCCTCCTGCGCGTCGGCGGCCGGTTGCTGGCCCCCAAGGGCGCCGGCGCCGAACGGGAAATCGAAGGGGCGCGGCGCGCCGTTGCCCTCCT
>Ga0209227_1000668_pt1 | contig 29033 bp, 19 predicted proteins | sample YNPBryantNP2012_FD_185815 | JGI IMG/M metagenome (GOLD analysis project Ga0209227, IMG submission 185815) | Anoxygenic and chlorotrophic microbial mat microbial communities from Yellowstone National Park, USA - YNP Bryant NP 2012 (SPAdes)... ...
GCTCCTTGACGGTCTCGCGGCTGAAGCGTATAGTCACGCTCACGGGGTGCCTCCTGTGCTGACTCGGGTCGTTGCAAACGCGAGTCTACCACACGGCATCCCGCCTTTTTCTCACCCCCTTCCACATGCTTTTTCTGAAGATCTATATGCACGGGACGCGCGCAGTGGCAGGCGCGGTGCGCGCGGGGGGCCGTGCAGCAGCTTTCGCGACACCCGAGCGGCAGTTGCTCCTCCGGGGCGATGGTATAATACAACGAGATTGAGCGTGCCCCGCGTGTCGAGGAGCCTATGACGACAGACACCCCGGCCAGCGCCCCCCGGCGCCCCGCCGAGATGGCCAGAGCCTATGAGCACCAGCAGGTTGAGCAGCGCCTCTATGCGTGGTGGGAACGGAGCGGCTTCTTCGCGCCTCGCGACGATGCCCCGCGCCCGCCCTTCGTCATCTCCATTCCGCCGCCCAACGTCACCGGTGAGTTGCACCTCGGCCACGCCATGTTCGTCACCATCGAGGATCTGCTGATCCGCTGGCGACGCATGCAGGGCCACAAGACCCTGTGGGTGCCCGGCACCGACCACGCCGGCATCGCCACCCAGACCCAGGTGGAGAAGCTGCTGCTGAGCGAGGGCACGAGCCGCCAGGCCGTCGGGCGCGAGGAGTTCTTGCGCCGCACCTGGGAGTGGAAAGAGAAGTACGGCGGCGAGATCACCCGCCAGTTGCGCCGGCTGGGCGCTTCGTGCGACTGGTCGCGCGAACGCTTCACTCTCGACGCCGGTCTCTCGCGGGCGGTGCACACGGCCTTCAAGCGCCTCTACGACGATGGGCTGATCTATCGCGGCACCTACCTGGTGAACTGGTCGCCCGCGCTCCAGACGGCCGTGAGCGACCTGGAGGTGGAGTACGAACAGCGCCATGTCTCGATCTGGTACGTGCGCTACCCGGTGATCGACGCCGATTGGAGCGGGCCGGCGCATCCCTGGGGGTCGGGTCAGTGGGCCGCAGGCGCCAGCGCCTGGATCACCGTCGCCACGACGCGCCCCGAGACCATTCTGGGCGATACCGCGGTGGCCGTGGCGCCTGACGATGAGCGCTACGCGGCCATGGTCGGGCGCGTGGCGGTGCTGCCCGCCCTGGGCCGTCAGATCCCGATTATCGCTGACGACTATGTAGATAAGGAGTTCGGCTCGGGCGCGGTGAAGATCACCCCGGCCCACGATAAGAACGACTACGAAGTGGCGAAGCGCCATGACCTTCCCATGATCAACATCATGAACAAAGATGCGACGATCAACGAGGAAGGCGGCCCCTATGCCGGGATGGACCGCTTCGCGGCCCGCGCGGCCCTGCTCGCCGACCTGGAGCGCGAGGGGCTGCTGGTCAAGGTCGAGCCGCATACGATGAGCGTGGGCATCAGCCAGCGCGGCGGCGAGGTGATCGAACCGCTGCTCTCCGAGCAGTGGTTCGTGCGCACCCGCCCCCTCGCCGACCTGGCCCTCGCCGCCGTGCGCGAGGGGCGCACACGGATCATTCCCGAACACTTCGAGAAGGTCTACTTCCACTGGCTCGAGAATATCGAAGACTGGTGCATCTCGCGGCAACTCTGGTGGGGCCACCGCATCCCCGTCTGGTACCTGCCCGATGGCAGCTTCGTCGTCCCCGGCCCCGATGAGCAGCCGCCCGCCGAGGCAGTGCAGGACCCCGATGTGCTCGATACGTGGTTCAGTTCGGGTCTCTGGCCCTTCTCGACGCTGGGCTGGCCCGATGACACCCCGGATATGCGCGAGTTTTACCCCACTTCGGTGATGGAGACGGGGTACGACATCCTCTTCTTCTGGGTCGCGCGCATGATGATGATGGGCTGTTACCTCACCGGCACGCCGCCCTTCCATACGGTCTACCTGCACGGCCTGGTGCGTGATGAGCACGGGCGCAAAATGTCGAAAAGCTACGGCAATGTGGTCAACCCATTGGAGGTGATGGACCGCTACGGCACCGACGCGCTGCGCTACACCCTGGCGACCAGCGGCACCCCCGGTCAAGATCTGAACCTGAACCCACAGCGTATCGAGGCGGCGCGCAACTTCGCCAACAAGCTGTGGAACATCACCCGCTTCGTGCTGGGCAAACTCGGCGAGGAGCGCGAACTGGCCTATGGCCTGCCCCCCGCGGCCTTCTCCCTCGCCGACCGCTGGATCCTCTCGCGCTACGGCCGGCTGGTGCGCGACGTGGATCGGCTCATGGAGGGCTACAACTTCGGCGAGGCCGGGCGGCAGATCCACGACTTCCTCTGGGGCGAGTTCGCCGACTGGTACGTCGAGGTGGCCAAGGTGCAACTCGAAGACGACCCCGCGGCGCAGCGGGCCACACGGGCCACGCTCTACACCGTGCTGGAGGGGAGCCTGCGCCTGCTGCATCCCTTTATGCCTTACGTCACCGAGGAACTCTGGCAGTATCTCGTGGGTGAGGCCGCCACGGCCAGCCACTACCCCAACGCGCCGCGCTCAATCATGCTCGCCGCTTACCCGGTGAACGAACCCGCGCCGCTGGACGAGGCCGCCGAGCGCGATTGGGAACTGGTGCGCGAGTTGATCGTGGCGATCCGCAACGCTCGCAGCGAGTTCAAGGTCGAGGCGGCGCGCTGGGTCACGGCGACGATTGCCGCTGGCGAGCAGGCCGCGATGCTACGCGCCCAGGCGGCGCTGATTGCGCGCCTGGGCCGGGTGAAGGCCGATGATCTGACCATCGTTGAGCGTCTGGAGAACCGGCCCATCCACGCCGCGGCGATCGTTATCGGTAGCGTCGAATGCTACCTGCCCCTGGCCGGCCTGATCGACCTGGAGGCCGAACGCGCGCGGTTGCGCAAAGAGCTTGAGGCGGCCGAGGCCGACGTGGCCCGCCGCGAGGCGAAACTCGCCAATGACGGCTTCACCTCGCGGGCGCCGGCGCAGGTGGTGCAGCGTGAGCGCGAGGGCCTGGAACTGGCGCGCGCGGCCCTGGAGAAGCTACGCGCCCGGCTGGCAGAGTTGTGAGCTTGCGCGCGGGGTGTGAGGAAACCCGGTTTCCCCACACCCCCGCCCGCGGGGGGTTTGGGGAAAGCCCATCTCTCACACAGGGGGCTGGGGAAACCCGGTTTCCCCAGTTCCTCACCCGGTGGAGGGTGGGCCGCGCCCTCCCAGGAAAATAACCTTTTTCATCCGATGGCGTGCGGCGTAGCCGCATGGACGGCTGTTTGGTAAGTGACGCCTACGATGGGGTAGGGGTAGAGGAGGGAACCAATGCATTTCCGGCTCAATGACAACCAGCAGATGTTGCGCGACACGGTGCGGCAGTTCGTCGAGAAGGAAGCCGCGCCCACGGTTGCGCAGCGCGATGAGGAGGCGATCTGGCCGACCGACCTGGTCAAACAGATGGGCGAGCTGGGTCTGCTTGGCGTCGCCGTCGCGGAGGAGTATGGCGGGGCCGGCCTCGACTACGTCTCCTACGCCATCGTGATTGAGGAACTGAGCCGGGTTGATGCGTCCCTCGGCGTGATCGCCTCGGTCAATAACTCACTGGTGTGCTATGGTCTGGAGAAGTTCGGCACCGAGGAGCAGAAGCGCGAACTGCTAGTTCCTCTGGCCTCGGGGCGCATGCTGGGGGCCTTTTCGCTCTCCGAGCCGGGCGCGGGCTCCGATGCCGCCGCGCAGAAGACCACGGCCGTGCGTGACGGCGATACGTATGTGATCAACGGGGTGAAGAACTGGGTCACCAACGGCGATCACGCCGATACGATCATCCTCATGGCGATGACCGACCCGGCGAAGGGCCACAAAGGCATCACCGCCTTCCTCGTCGATACCCACGCCCCCGGTTGCAGCATTGTCAAGGTGGAGAACAAGCTCGGCATCCGCAGCGCCCATAGCTGCCAGATGGCCTATGACAACTACCGGCTGCCGGTCTGGCGGCGTCTCGGCGAAGAGGGCCAGGGCTTCAAGATCGCCATGACCATCCTCAACGCCGGGCGCATCGGCATCGCCGCCCAGGCTGTGGGCATCGCCCAGGGCGCCTACGAGGCCGCGCTCAACTATACCCGCATCCGCGAGCAGTTTGGCCGCCCTATCCACGAGTTCCAGGCCGTCGGGTTCACCCTCGCCGATATGGCCACCCGCATCAAGGCCGCTCGCCTGCTCACCTACGAGGCCGCCTGGCGCAAGGACCAGGGACTTGATTATGTCAAGGACGCCTCGATGGCCAAGCTCTTCGCCTCGGAAACGGCCATGTGGACGGCTACCAAGGCCATCCAGCTCCACGGCTCCAATGGCTACTCCAAGGAGTACCCCGTCGAGCGCTACTTCCGCGATGCCAAGATTACGGAGATCTACGAGGGCACCAGCGAGATCCAGCGCCTGGTGATCAGCCGCGAGATTACCCGGCACTAGAACCAGGATCGCTCACCTAAGCCATCCATGCAGCTCCGCCGCACAATACCGCCACATAAGGTTGTTTTTGGGAGGGCGCAGCCCTCCCAAACCCTCCCCTCAGGTGAGGGTATGGGGAAACCTGGTTTCCCCATACCCCTCCCAACCTCCGCCCGCTGGGGGGAGGCGCCTGACCCCCTCTCAATCTGTCGCCGGCAACAAGGCGTTCAACGCGCGCACCAGGCGCGCCTGGGCCGCCGGGACGGGGTCGTTCAACTCGACGGCATGTTCCCGTCTGCCGATGCGCGTTACGATCGCATAGCTGTAGCCGTCGCGCGTGGCGCCAGGGGTACGCTGCGGCGTCCGCGTCAGTTCGCTGCGCAGGATCAGGCCCTCCAGGCGGGCCAGCGCCGCCGGCCCCAGGCGGCGTGGACGGCCCGCCGCGCCGTCCAGCGGCATCACCCACCCATTGCGGTAGACGATGACTCCCCGTGAGGTGAAGCGCAGGCCGCCGCTCTTGCGGTAGGCGATCAGGCCGTTGCGGGGCAGCCGCAGGCGGTCCTCGTCCGCGCCTTCGGGCGCCCGCGACTCGCTCAGGCGCGTGTCATAGCCTCCCAATAGCGCGCCGCCGAGCTTGAGGCCCTCGGCGGGCAGGGCTGGCTTCTCGGTCTCGTCGCTCATTGCACCACCATGCTTGCGATCACCCGCTCAAAGCGCCGGCTCTCCCGGTCGAAGACCTGATCCGGCGCGCTGAAGGTGACGTAATACGACTGGTCGGCGGTCACGATAATGTACTCGCGCGCGCGCACCACCACCGGCAGCGAAGCGCGCCGTGGCTCGTCGATCGGCTGCACCACGTAGGCGTACTCGGTCACAATCGCCCGCGCTCCGCCAACCTCGGTCTCGGCCTCGCTGAGGAAATGGTACCCGGTGAGCGCCTGCCGTTGCTCCACCCGCCGGTCGAGCAGGGTCTGCAAGGTGGGCGGGGCAGCGGGGTCGAGAGGGCGGCTCTCGACCGTCATAGACGTTTTGACCGCCGAGGGCGTGGCCGGGTCCGCCACGCGCAGCGTGACGTCCTGAAGCGTTTCAACGGCGATCCAGTCAGCGGGATAGGCGAAGCGCAGCGGTGTGAACTCGTCCTGGAAGGCGCGGGTGCGGGCGGTGGCGCTGCTCATCAGCAGCCAGCCGCCGAGGAGGAAGAGCAGCGCCGCCAGGGCCACGCCCACATCCTTGGGCCGCATGCGCAGGGGGTAGATCGGCTCATTGCGCGCCAGGTCGCTCATCCGCGTCTCCCATCTACTGCCCGGCCCGACGCAGGGTAACCGCGGTGCTGCGGCGCATGAGCGCCGCCAGGGTCAGGAAGGCGCCCAGGGCCACGATCAGGCCCATGAGCAGCGAGCGCCAGGGGGCCACCTGCAACCCCACGGCGCTGACCTCGCTGATCAGCCAGCTAAACACGCCGTTGAGCAGCGTCGCCAGAACGTACCCCATGGGCACCCACCAGACCGGCCTGTGCTCGAACCTGGCCTCGGCCATGAACCAGCCCTGAAGCCCGCCGAAGGACGCCGCGGCCAGGGCCGTGGTTACCGTGGCGATGGCCCCGGGGCCAGGGGCCACGCCGTCGTTGGCCAGCACGAAGTACAGGTTGCCGACCATAGCAATGCCCAGACCGGCCATGGTGCCGTAGATGATCCCGTCGATCCGTTCGTCGAACTCCGGGGTATCGTACACCAGCAGGCGCACGGCGAGGTAGACGATGGCCTGGTAGGTGGCACCGATGATCAGGATCGAGGCCAGCAGCGAGGTCAGCGTGGTGCGTGGCGCCCACTCGCTGACCCGGAACCAGTCATAGATGACGCGCCGGGCGACCACGTCGGCCAGCAGCGCCGCGAGCAGAAAGACCGCCGCGACACGCTGTTTCGGCTCCGGTTCCAGGCGATCCTGCTGGTAGAAAAACACGACCCACAGGGCCGAGGGGATCACCGCCAGCAGCACGCCGGCCACCAGCAGGGCCGGGCCGCTCAGGGGGCCAATCCGGTCAGCAAGGTAGGCCACCACGGCCGCCAGCGCGGCCATCCCGCCGATCTGCAGGGCAGTTGCCCGCCAGAAGCCCAGGCGGGGGCGGTTCACCGCCGCGTAGCATCGCGCGCAGTAGGCTCGCCCACCGAGGGTCTGGTACGGCGGCGTGAGCGGCTGGTGGCATACGCAGCATTCGATAGGGTTATTCTCTGACATCGCTGTTCCTGAAGGGCTACGCCCGCCCAGCCCCCTCTATCGTCCCCGGCGCAGTTCCGCGTCCACCCGGTACGGGTTGGTGGCAGCGGCGGGAATGGACACTTCCTGGTCGGCAATGATGGGCCGGTAGCCGGCGCCAAAGACGATGACGCTGTAGGTCTGGCCGCGGGGGATGGCCTGCTGCGTCCGATAGACGCCCTGCCGGTCGGTGACGCCGGAGGTCAGCACCTCGTTGGGCGAGAGGGTGTCATCGGCGGCGGCCTGGCTCGCGGTGATCCCCGGGCGCATCACGAGAAACTGCACGCCCTCGATGCCCCGGCGGGTGCTGGCATCGGTGATCTGCCCCTGGATGTAGACCAGGTCGGCGTTGCTGGTCGGCGGGGCGGCCGGTCCCTCGCCGGTGGTGCAGGCGATCAGGGCCACATCGTCAACGAACATACTCGAGACATTGCCACGGGGGTTCTCCGAGGCGAAGACCAGACGGACGTTACGCCCGGACAGGCGCGAAACGTCGAAGCTCTGTTCGCGCCAGGTGTCATCGCCGCCGCGCGAGGAGATCTCCTCGACCACCTGGATCGGGTCGCCCTGGAGGCTGGCGAACAGGGCGCTGAAGCGGGCGTCGGGGGCAAAGGCCCCGAAGAGGCCGGTGGTTTCTTCGTGGATCAGGCGGGCGTAGCGCAGTTCCACGCGGGTGGCGTTGGCGGGGATGCGCACGTCCTGGTAGAGGTACTGGAGCGTCTCCTGGTCCTGCCCGCCGAGCCAGGCGCTGTAACGCCCGCTGCGCGGCAGTTGGGTGTCGATGATTGGCGCGTCGCCGCGGACGACCTCGACCCAGGCTTCGCGTTGCTCGAAGCCACCGGCGACGACGATGTCGCTACAGCCGGCGGGGAGGGCCGGGGCGGGCCGTTCCGGCGCGGGGCCGCCGGAGGGCACGCCGGTGGTGTCGGAGATCACCGGGCCACCCGGCACGGCCTGGTCAGTGATGCCAACCTGGACGAAGGCCTGGCGCACGGCCTCCGCCTCGGCGCCCTGGCCGTACAGGTCGGCGGCGGCGCGGGCGCTGGCGTTGGCCGCGTCCACGAAATTGGCGCCTGGCGTGAGATACTGGGTCAACGCGCGGTAGGCGATCTGTTCGGTCTTCTCGCGACCAATGGCCTGGGCCAGCAGGAAGTGGGCATAGTTGGGGATGCCGCTGTTGACGTGCACGCCGCCGTTGTCGGCGCGGCGGGTGTTGGGGAGATTGGCGTACTGGTCCATCGTAGCCGGCTGGCCGATACCTTCCAGCGGGTTGCGCGGATCGTAGGCGCCCTCGGCGTTCGGGTCCTGCATGCTCCGCAGATAGGGACGCGGGTAGGGCGGCGATTTGATGACGTCTTCGCCGATCAGCCAGTCGTCGCGGTCGATCATCGCGGCGAAGACATCGGAGTACGACTCGTTCAAGGCGCCCGACTGCCCCTCGTAGATCAGATCGGCGGTGTACTGGGTGATGCCATGGGTGAACTCATGGGCGATAACATCAAGCCCGAAGGGCAGCGGTTTGAAGATGCGCCCGCCGTCGCCGTAGATCATCTGGTTGTACTCGCCCACCCAGGCGGCGTTCTCGGCATCCTGGGGGTCGCTGCCGAAGTTGACGGTGGAGATCAGCGGCATGCCCCGCCCATCGATCGAGTCGCGCTGGAAGGTGTTGAAGTAGTAGTCGTAGACCATGCCGGCGCCGTCGTGGGCCGCCTGAGCTACGGCGTCACGCGAGCGTTCGCCTTCGTCAATGATCAGCCGGCCCGGCACGCGGGTGGTGTTCTGCGCGGTGAAGGTGCGCCGGCGCTTACTATGCATAATCGTGTCGAAGGCGTGGATCACCAGCGGCCGCCGGGCGTTGACAAAGTAGGTCCACTGGCCCAGGGGTGTCGTGGTGAGAATGGTGAGTTGCCAGGCCAGGGCGGCCCCGCCGCGTTCATCCACATAGACCACCAGGCGGGTTCTGGCGGGCAGGGGGTGGATCGCGATGCGCGCCAGTTCGTCCGGATCGAGTTGGTTGCCACGCAGGTCGAGCAGCGCGACGGCCAGGGCCGCCCCGGGGGTGACGGCGGGACTGGTCGCGATGGCGATCTGGGGATGGAACTGCCCGTTCACGGCCACGATGCGCTGGTCAGGGTCGAGATGCACGACCAACTGGCGTCCAAAGACGGGCAGGCCCTGGTAGACCTGATCGAAGCGCAGATGGGCGAAGTTACGCTGCGCGTCGGGTTCGTAACGCAGCAAACGCAGTTCCTCGACGGCGCTGCGCAGGCCGAAGAGGGCGCGATGCTGATCGAGGAAGCCACGGGCGATCGCCTCGGGCTTGCCCGCCTCGGCAGCAGTGGGAACATAGGGCAGCCGGTCATCGGCGCGCGCCGGTTGCACAAAGCGGGCCACGCCAGTCAGCCGGTCAAAGCTAGCCTCGAGCGGCGCGGCGGTACGAGCCTGGAGGGCGGTGAATGCTTGCCAGGGAGTCGTAGCGTCAGAGACGGGAAGGGGTGTTGAGGCCGGCCCGGCGCCGGCAAAGCGGACCGTGGGCGCCGGGCGGGGCCATGCCAGCGGCAGCGCGGTCAACGCATAGGCGAGAAGTAGCAACCCGAGGTAGATCTGGCGACGCCCGGTAAGTATGAGCCGCTTCATGCAGACATTCCCAGGGACGTAGGTCGAAGAGGGTTTTACCCCCTCCGCAACCATACCCTGTCACAACCGGGTTGTCAAGTCATGAGACAATTGTCTATGCGGCTACGCCGCGGGGTGAGGGGGATGGGGAAACCGGGTTTCCCCATCCCACGGCCCGAACGGGCATGCACACAAGGCTATTCCTGGGAGGGCTGCGCCCTCGCAAACCCTCCCAGGGGGTGAGGGGTGTGGGGAAATCGGGTTTCCCCACACCCCTCACTCCGGGAGCGGCGGCAGCAGCGGGAGCAGCGGCGGAGTGTGGGGAAACCGGGTGTCCCCACACCCCTCAATCGCCGGACTCGCGGGCGAGGTAGTAGGTGAGGCTGTGCAACACGGCCACCGGATCGATGTAGCGCACCCAGACATCATCGGGGGTCTGCAGCACGATGGGCGCGTAGTTCAGAATGGCGCGAACGCCGGCCTCGATGAGCAGATCGGCGACATGCTGGGCCTGGGCCGCGGGCACGGCGATGATCGCCAGGCGCACGTGGTGCTCGCGAATGACCTGGGCCAGTTGGTCGAGCGGCAGGATGGGCAGATCGTTGACACGCTCGCCGATCTTGGCGGGATCGGTGTCGAAGAGACCGACGATCTGCAACCCCTGCTTGTGAAAGCCCTCGTAGCGAGCGATGGCCTGCCCGAGGTAGCCGACGCCGACCAGCACCACCGGCCAGCGCTGATTCAGCCCCAGGATGCGCTCGATGTGGTTCAGCAGCTTCTCGACATCGTAACCAATGCCCTGCTTGCCGAACTCCCCGAAGTAGGAGAGATCCTTGCGGATCTGGGCGGCAGTGACGTTGATCCGCTCACCCAGTTCCTGCGAAGAAACCGAGTGCACTCCTTCTTCGAGCAGGTAGCGCAGACTTCGGGCATAGAGCGGCAATCGCCGGATGACAACATCAGGTGGTACGTCCAGGCGATCCACAGGCGCCTCCAGGGAGTCAGGCTGTACGTTTTGTGAAGTGTAGCACGAGCTTTCGGGCCATGTCAAGCGCGTGAAGGAGGAGTGCCCAGGGCTAGTGCAAAGTCCTTGGGGCGTTGCCCCAAACCCCAGTTTTTGGGTGTGCGCGGCAGCTTTGCCGCCGCGCACACCCAAAAAGAGTATCGCGGGGGCGGCGGAGCCGCCCCCGCACCCCCACCGGAGGTGACTTTGCAAGAGCCCTGGGAGGAGTGCCTTGCCCAATGGATCGATCACGCTGGTATAATAACAGCCAGAAGGGAGCCGTGGCGCTGCCGCGCCCGCTCCGAGCGCAGGAACGGTGTGCTGCGTGGGGGCTGCAAGCCACGGGGTAACGGTGTCGCGCCACCCGGTCGGCACGACGGAAGGAGCCATGAACCATGTCAGAACCACTTGATGCCCAGCCAATCGGCGCATTTCTCGACGCGCTGGCCTCGGACGCGCCAGCGCCAGGCGGCGGAAGCGTGGCGGCCCTCGCGGGGGCGATGGCGGCGGGGTTGGTGAGCATGGTCTGCGCGCTCACCGTCGGCAAGAAGCAGTTCGCGGCGATCGAAGATGAGGTGCGCGGCGTGCATGCGCGCTCCGAGGCGTTGCGGCACGAGTTCCAACACCTGGCGGCGAAGGACATCGAGGTGTTCGGGCGGCTCTCGGCGGCGTATAAGTTGCCGCGCACCACCGAGGCCGACGCGGCCACCCGTCAGGCCGCCATCCAGCAGGTCACCCGCCAGGCCACGGAGGTGCCGCTGCGCATCGCCCAGGCCGCAGCCAGTATTCTGCCCCTCTGCACCGCCCTGGCGCCCAGGGTCAGCCGGCTGGTGGTGAGCGACGTCGGCGTGGCTGCCGTGCTCGCCCGCGCAGCGGTGCAGAGCGCCATCCTCAACATCGAGATCAACCTGAGCGGGCTGGAGGATCAACTCTTCACGCGTGAGACCCGCGCGCAGGTGGAAGATCTGACCATCGGCCTCAGTGAAGAGACCGAAGGGATCATCGCCATTGTGCGGAGCCGCATCAGCCAGTAGTTGGAGTACGTGTTCACAGTTCTCCTGGGAGCGCGGGCAAGGTGACTGCCCCCTCCCCAGCCCTCCCCCGCTGGGGGAGGGAGTCCTGCTCCTCTCCCAGCGGGGGGAGGGGGCTGCGGCGCCGCATGGGCTGAGGTGAACGTATTGGCTCTCGTAGCCTATGTTATGGTCTTTGAATACATAATCCGCTCTAGCCCGCGCAGGCGGGCTTCGCCTTGCCTGGCCGAGGGCTTTAGCCCGACGGCTAGCGCGGGATAGCGGATTAATTTCTCAAAGACCATTACATCAGGCCCCATTGGCGGGGCGCACAACGCCCGATGCAAACGGCCTGGGCGCGGGCGGCCTGCCCTCGTCACGGCTCCGCGGGCAAGCTGCCCGCGCTCCCAGTTCACATCAGCCGTCCATGCGGCTCCGCCGCACACGAACAGCACGAAAATAGGTTGTTCTTGGGAGGGCAAAGCCCTCCCAAACCCTCCCAGGGGCCGGGGCCTGGGTGCGCGGGCCTCCGGCCCGCGTCCGCGGGGGTATGGGGAAACCCGGTTTCCCCATACCCCTCGCCGAGGGCTTATGTTCACGTTAGCCGTCCATGCGGCTCCGCCGCACACGAACAGCACGAAAATAGGTTGTTCTTGGGAGGGCAAAGCCCTCCCAAACCCTCCCACGGGGTGGGGTATGGGGAAACCTGGTTTCCCCCACCCCTCTCCGAGGGCTTATGTTCACGTTAGTTGCCTGGAAATGCACCATGACCGCAACGTTGCTCGAAGGCAAGGGACTGGCCCAACAACTTCGCGCCGCCGCCCGCGCCGAGATCGCCGCACTGACCGAAGAGCTTGGCCGCGCCCCGTGTCTGGCGGTGATCCAGGTCGAGGGCGACGCGGCCTCCAGTCGCTATGTGCGGAGTATCGGGCGCCTGTGCGAGGGCGCCGGGGCGGCGTTTCGCCTCGAACTGCTGCCCGCCGATACGACCCTCGCCACCCTGGTGGCAACCATTGGCATGCTGAATACTGATCCGAATGTGGACGGGATTCTGCTGCAACTGCCTTTACCGCCGCACCTCGACGCCCACGCCGCGGTCATGGCCCTCGACTACCGCAAGGACATTGACGGCGTGCACCCGATCAATGCCGGACTGCTGGCCCACGGACGCCCGGCCATGGTGCCCAACACCCCCGCCGGGGGTATGGCCCTGCTCCAGCACTACGGCGTGGAACTGCGGGGCCGGCGCGCCGCCGTGGTGGGTCGCAGCGCCATCGTCGGGCGCCCGATGGCCCACCTGCTCACCACGGCCGATGCCACGGTGACCCTGTGCCACTCGCGCACGGCAGACCTGGGGGCCGTGCTGCGCGAGTGCGAGATCGTCTGTGTGGCCGTGGGTCGCCCGGGGTTGATCACCGCCGAGATGATCCGCCCGGGCGCCGTGGTGGTTGATTTTGGCACCAACGTGCAGGAAGACGGCAGTCTGGTCGGCGATGTGGACTTCGCTGCCGTGGTTGAGGTGGCGGGGATGCTCACCCCGGTGCCAGGCGGCGCCGGTCCGGTCACCAACGCGGTGCTGCTGAAGAACCTGATCGCCGCCACCCGCGGCCGTTTCACCCATCGGGGCTGAAACTCCGGCCCGCCGGGAGGCGCCTACGCGGCTACGCCGCCCACCAATGGGATGAACATCCTGGGAGGGCTGCGCCCTCCCACACCCTCCCGCGGGCGGGGGTGCGGTAGATCTCCTACGAACCTTGCCTTAGCCTATGAAAATCCTGGTGCTTGGCGCAGACGGCCGGACCCATGCGCTGGTCTGGAAATTGTTCAATCACTCGACGGCTGAGGTACTGGTGGCCCCGGGCAATGGCGGGGCGGTGCAACTGGCGGCGCAGGTCGATCTCGACCCGACGAACGTGGTCGAGGTGGCCCGCTGGGCGTTTGCCGAACAGGTGGACCTGATTGTGCCCGCCGGTAGCGGCCCTCTGCGCGCCGGGCTGGTGGATGAAGTGGTCGCGATGCACATCGGCGTGTGCGGCCCGGCGCAGCGAACCACGCTGATCGAGGGGAGCCGCTGTTTCGCGCGGGCCTTTCTGGAGCGCCACGGCCTGCCCCTGCCTCGCGGGCGGGGGTGCCAGGATCTCGCCACGGCTGAGAAGTACCTCGCCAGCCAGGCGTTGCCGGTGGTCATCAAGAGCGACGACCCCGATGGCGGCGCGACGATCCACACCGACCGCTACGCGGCGTTGGAGGCCCTGCGGGCCGTTTTCGCCGCCACGGCTGGCGATGGGCGCGGGGGCGTGGTGATTGAGGAGCATCCCGCCGGGCCGCTGGTCGGCTTCTCGGTGCTCACCGATGGAACGACGGCCCTGCCGTTGCTGCCGGTGCGTCTCTACGCGCAGCCAGGCGCCGAACTGCACGGTCAGGTTGCTCCAGAGATAGGGGCAGTGACAGGGAACTCGCTGTACACCCGCAAACTGGGGGCCTATCTGTACGAGCGGGTCGTTCTGCCGATCATCGGCGCGTTGCGCGAGGAGGGCCTGCCCTACTGGGGCTTTCTGGGCATTGACTGCGTGATCGCCGATCAGGGGCCCCTCCTGACGGGCCTGCGCTGCAGCCTGCGCGACATGGAGGCCCAGGCGGTGCTGCCGCGGCTGGAGAGCGACCTGCTGCCGTTGATTGAAGCGGCTCTTACGCGCCGGCTCGACCGCGAACCACCCCTGGTCTGGCGCGATGAGGCCAGCGTGGCTCTGGCGCTGGTCTCGCAGGGGTACCCGCACCACTACCCCCTGGGGGCCACCATCGACGGGCTGAATGAAGTTGAGGAGGGCGTGCTGGTCTTTCACGGCCAGACCCACAACCCCGCCGGTCTGCGCTACGCGCCCGCGAGCCGGGGCGGACTGGCCTTCCTGCTCCGCGGCGCCGCTCCCACCGGCGGCATCACGCTCACGGGCGGGCACGCGGTAACGGTGGTGGCGCTTGGGGCCACCGTGGCCGGAGCGCGTGGGCGGGCACTGCTCAATGCCGAGCGTATCCGCTTCCCCGGACGCACCTATCGTGAGGACGTGGGCGCGCGCGAGTCCGGGTGGGTGTGATTGACACGGATAACGCAGCGTGTTATACTCTGAAGGGATAACGCACCGCGTTATACACTGCCGTGGCGAACACGCTGTGGTATCATGCGAAGGCCATGGCAGGGTACAGCACATAGACGTGAGGAGAACCACCATGTCGTCCGCCGAAGAGATCGAAGTCAACGTCCGGCAGATCGAAGAGCCTGCGCCCCCGCCCGAGCAACCCATGATGGTGTTCGATGTGATGCGGAAGCTGTTGCTGGCCGGCGTCGGGGCCGTCGCGCTCACCCGCGATGAGGTTGAGGCGTTCCTGAACCGGCTGGTCGAGCGCGGCGAGATCGCCCAGAAGGACGCGCAGCGCCTGCTGGAGGAGACGATGTCCAGGTTCCGCAACGTGGGCCAGTCGCGGGTCGCGCAGGCTGAGAGCCAGGTGAGCAGCATTTCCGTGCAGGTGGAGAACAACCTGGAGCAGTTCTTGAACCGGCTCAACATCCCCTCGAAGCGCGACATTGACGAACTGAGCGCCAAGATCGCCGAACTGGCCGCGCGGGTCGAGGAACTGCGCCTGGTGCAGGAGCAGTCGTCCAGGGGGGCTTCTCGGAAAAATGCCGAGGTGAAGGCTGAGGGCTAGCCCGTGGCGCAGGTTGCGGGCCAGAAGACGCGCCGGGCGCGGGGGGTTGCCTCTGTGCACCGGCGCGTCGGTCTTCAGGCAGTCGTGGGGAAGGGGGCAGACGGTGCCTGCCCGACCGGTTGCCTCTGCGCGCCGGCGCGTCGGTCTTCGGGCAGGCACGGAGTCAGCCGGGCGTGTTATAATAGACATACCGCACTGCCGAGACACCAAAGCCTATGCACATCATAAAGAAGTACGCCAACCGCAAACTGTACCATACCAATAAGAAGCAGTACATTACCCTCGATGGAATTGCGAAACTGGTGCAGGAAGGCGAGGCGGTTCAGGTGCTCGATAATGAGACGGGCGAGGATATTACCTCAAGCATCCTGGCCCAGGTGGTCCTGCATGCACGTGGACGGTCCGGTCCCCCATTGCCGACCCATATGTTGACGGGGTTGATACAGATCGGCGGCGATACCCTGGCCGGGGTGCGGCGGGCCTTGTTCGCTTCCTTCGGCGGCGATGATCTGGTGACGTCGGAGATTGAACGCCGCATCACCTACCTGGTGGAAGCGGGCGAACTCACCGCCGATGAAGGGGAACGGCTCTGCAGGCTCCTGCTGCGCAGGGAGTTCAGCCAGAGCGCCGACCAGAAGGAGGTTGAGCCCGTTGCCGAGGTGCCCTCGCGCAACGATGTCGCCCGGCTCCATGCTCAGGTCGACGCGTTGACCCAGGCGATCGATCAGTTGCTCCGCGAGCGGCGTCAGCAGTGAGCCCCGGTTCGGCGCGCCAGACACGCTCCTGAGCGGAACAGGACCGCATGATGTGTCCCTTGGAAGGTTGTTTTTCTGTACCCGGGCGATGAGGCTTGTATGCAACGTAGCAAAACGGCGCTTGTACTCGCTGGAGGAGGGATTGCCGGCGCGGCCTATGAGATCGGCGCCCTCTGCGCGATAGACCAGTTGCTCGAACAACTCTCGGTCAACGAGTTTGATATCTATGTCGGCACCAGCGCCGGAAGTCTCATCGGGGCCTGTCTGGCCAATAATATTTCCCCCCGCACCCTGCTCTCGGTCCTCGAGAGTCCTATGCTGGGGATCGAGCAACTGGAGCCGCACCACCTCTACTCGCTCAACCTGCCTGACCTGCTCACGCGGCTCCGCCGCTTGCCGGCAGCGTTCGTGGAAATGGCGCGCCGGGTGGCTGGCGAGGGTGGGGCGATCTCCTTGCTCGATCTCGTTGAGGCGCTGGCGGCCGGCCTGCCGACCGGGATCTACGACTCGCTGGCCCTCGAAGGCTACATCCGCGCGGCCCTCTCCCTTCCCGGACGCTCGAACCGCTTCGCCGATCTGCACCGCGAACTGGCCATTATCGCCACCGATCTCGATACCGGCGAACGGGCCGTGTTTGGCCATCCGCCCCTCGATGAGGTGCCAATCTCGATGGCCGTCTGCGCCTCGGCGGCTCTGCCCCTCTTCTATCGCCCGGTGCGCATCGGTGATCGGGATTATATTGATGGAGGCATCCGCGGCACCGCCAGCCTCGATGTGGCTGTTGAGTGCGGCGCCGAGTTGATCGTCTGCATTAATCCCCTCGTTCCCTTTGATAATCGCGACCATTTTGAGGGAAGATCCTTTAGCGATGAGGGCATGACCCGCATTGGCAATCAGGTCTTCCGCACCTTTATCCACGCCGGTTTGCATTACCATCTCAAGCAGGTGCGCCGCCGCCATCCCGATGTGGATATTATCCTGATCGAGCCGAATCGCCGCGATCATGTGATGTTTAATGATAACACCATGCGCTACAAGACGCGCATGTTGCTGGCTCGCCATGGTTTTGAAACGGTCGCCTCGCATCTGAATCAACATTACTATTACTATCGCGATATGATGGCCCGGCATGGGGTCAGGATCAACAATGAGCGGCTCAATCACGATCTGCAGAATCTGCGCGCCGCCGGTGATGATTTCCACGCCGTGAAGGCCGCGCTAGTCTCCAATGGCTCGCTCCATACCGCGCCCGCCGGTCTCGCGCTGACCCTCGCCGAGCTCGATCGCCTGCTGACGCGCCTCGAAGAACGCTGCGTCAGGCGCGTGGCCTAGGGCCAATACCTTTCAAATAACAGCACGTACGCAGTGGAGGGGTGCGGGGAGGCTTCGCCTCCCCGCATACCCCTGTTCCCGCCCGCGGCGGCCCGGCGGCCCGGCGAAACACCCACGGCCCTCCCGCCACGGGCGGCTAACAACTGGTTGGTGGAGGGCCTGCGGCCCTCCACTCCTCCCCGCCGGAAGGCGCCCGCGTAAGTCCTGTCAAATAAGCGCATGCGGCGCCACAGCCCCCCTCCCAACCTCCCCCCGCGGGGGGAGGAGCCACACTCTCGCCTCCAGCGAGGGAGGGTGTGGTCAGCTTATTGGAAACGTTTTGAGCCTACAGCGCTTCTCACATACGTTGACCATCGTTCGCGCCCGCCGTGCTGCTCCACCTTCCCGCAGGCTGCGAGCCTGCGGGAGGGTCATCGTGCAACTCTGAGAACTGCTATAATGATCAAAACTCGTAAGCGCTCCATCCGCGCAAGGTCGTGGGCCTCGCGCGGCCCTGTCTCGACACGGGCAATACCGCGCTGCTGCCCGTGAGACGACGTCTGGTCGGCTCCTCTACTTCCCCCTACCCCTCTACACACCCATGCTCACATCCCGCCGCGCGCCATTGTTGCTGTTCCTCCTCCTCGTGGCGCTGTTTCCCGCGCTCCCCGCCGTGCCACCGCCTGTCGCCGCCCAATCCGGCGGGCCGGTTCTGGCTGCTTCCCCCGCCGCGCTGACGGCGACGGTCGCCCTGGGCGCGACGGCCAGCCTGCAACTGGTTGTGCGGAACGACGGCGACGCGCCCGTGGTTCCACGGCTCTACGAGGCCCTCCCCGCGCCTGCCCGGCCCGCCGCCGCTCCGCTTCCCGAGGCGCGCGCCACCCTGCCCATACAGGCCGCGCGGGTCGATCCGCAGATCGCCCGCGAGCAGGCCGCCGCCCCTGATGGTCAGACCGAGTTCCTGGTGGTCCTGGCCGATCAGGCCGATCTCTCCGCCGCCTATGCCATCGCCGACTGGGCCGAGCGTGGCGCGTATGTCTATCGCACCCTCCGCGATCACGCCGAGCGCACCCAGCGCGACCTGCGCGCCATGCTCGATGCCCGGGGCCTCGCCTATCAGCCTCTGTGGATCGTGAACGCCCTCGCCGTCCGGGGCGCCGCCGCCGATGTGACCGCCATCGCGGCCCGCGCCGAGGTGGCTGCGGTGCGCGCCAACCGCCTGCTGACCCTCGAAAGCCGGCCCGCCAGCGTTCCCGCCCAGAACGGCGCGTCTCCCTGCAATGCCGGCAGCGATGGGGCCTGCTGGCACCTCAACCTGGTGGGCGCCAACCGCGTCTGGAACGAGTTCGGGGTGCGCGGGGAGGGGATTACGGTGGCGAATATTGACAGCGGCGTGCGCTATGACCATCCCGCCCTGATCGGGCAGTATCGCGGTTCGACCGGCGCCGGTGTGGATCACAACTACAACTGGTACGACCTGTTCGGCACCTCGCCCGTGCCGGTGGACTCGGGCGATCACGGCACCCACACGATGGGCCTCATGGCTGCCCGGGGACTCTCGCCCACCCAGCCCGCGGTGGGCGTGGCCCCCGGCGCCCGCTGGATAGCAGTGCGCGCCTGCTCGGCTCGCGAGTGCGGGGAAGTAGAGCTGATCCGCGCCGCCGAGTGGCTGCTCGCGCCAACCGACCTGGCCGGCGCCAACCCCCGGCCGGAGTTGCGCCCGCATGTGGTCAATAACTCGTGGACCGCCGGGCACCATGCGAACTGGTATGCCGGCTATGTGGCGGCGTGGCGCGCGGCGGGCATCTACCCGGTCTTCGCGGCGGGCAATAGCGGCAATGGCACCTGCGGCACAGTGCAGTCGCCTGGCGATTATGCCACGGTCACCGCCGTCGGCGCGGTCGACGCCACCGGCGCCCTCACCAGTTTCAGCAGCATCGGGCCGACCGCCGATGGGCGCACCAAGCCCGATCTGACCGCGCCGGGCAGCGGCGTCTACTCGACCATCGCCACTCCGGGGCGGCTCTATGGCTTCAGCAGCGGCACCTCGATGGCCACGCCCCATGTCGCCGGCGCAGTGGCCCTGCTCTGGTCGGCCCGCCCCGACCTGATTGGCGATTATGACGCGACCTACGCCATGCTCACCGCTTCGGCCGCGCCTCGCACCGACGACTCGCGCTACCGGGGACCGGCCTACGCCGACTGCCAGCCCCTGAACGTCCCCAACAACATCTACGGCTACGGGCGTCTCGACGCCTACGCCGCCGTGGCCCAGGCCCGGGTCGATGTCCCCTGGTTGGAAGTGCCTGCCGGGCCGCTGGCGCCCCTCGGCGCGGGCGAAGGGTTGACCCTGCAACTCCGGATTGATGCCAGGCGCGTGCCGCAGCCCGGGCGCTACGAGGCCCGGGTGCTGGTGCACGGGCCCGACCTGAGCCGCGCCCCGCTGATCGTCCCGGTCACCCTTGAGGTGCCCCCCGATGCCAGCCATGCCACCATTACCGGCCGCGTCACCCGCAGTAGTGATGGGCAAGCGCTTCAGGCGATGGTGACGGTGGTTGATGGTCCCGATGTAAGCACCGATGCCGAGGGGCGCTACCGTCTCGTGCTGCCGCCGGCGAGCGCGCCCTATACCGTGCAGGCTTCGGCGCGCGATTACACCCGGCGCAGCCGGACGGTCACGCCTGGCCCCGGCGCGCAGATCAGCCTCGACTTCAGCCTCGACCGCGATGTGCCACGCCTGGTGGCCGAGACGACCCCGCGCAGCCTCACGCTCGGATTCGCCGAAACGGCGCTGGAGACCTTCACCATGCGCAACGAAGGCACGCGCGCGTTGACCTACACGGTCAGGATTCCCGACGAACCTTACGGGGTCTGGCGCAGTGACGAGACGGATGGCCCGGCGCCGGCGTGGACGGCGCCGCCGCCGGATGCGGTGCAACTCAACCTCAGCGATGACGGGGTCAGCCCGGCGGTGCCCATCGGCTTCGCGTTCCCGTACCGCGATGGCATCTACGAGACGGTCGCCATCGGGGCGAACGGCTTTCTCAGCCTGGCGCCGATCACCTGGGAAACGCCCTTTGTGCCAGCCTGCCTGCCCCTGACCGAAACTGGCGCCGCGGCGATCGCGCCCCTGCGGGTTGACCTCGACCCGTCGCGTGATGGCGCCATGGTAAGCTATGCCCGCCTGGCCGAGGGATTCCTGGTCAACTGGGTGAACGTGCCGCTCTACAGCGATCCGACGACGCGCCTGAGCTTCCAGGTATTGTTGATGCCCGATGGGCGCATCAGCCTGCGCTACCGCCAGGTGGGCCGGCTGCCCGCGTCTGCATCGGCAAGCGCCGGGGTGCAATATCATTTCCGTCAGGCTCAGACGCTCGGCTGCGGCAGCGACCTGAGGATCGATAACGGGCTGACGATAGAACTGCGTCCGCAGATGTCAGCCCTGGCCTGGTTGGAGGTAGAAGCGACGGGCGAAAGCCTGCCCCCGGGGATGGTGGGGAACGTGCCGGTGCGGGTGCGCTGGACCGCGCCGACAGGCGCGTGGCCGGCCAGCGGGGCGATCGAGGTGCGGACCAACGATCCGGCGCAGCCGCGGGTGCGCTTTACCGTGCGTCTCAGCACCGGCGAAGCGCCGCACCGGACGCTCTTGCCATGGGTTTCCGGGCGGCGGTAGCGCCAGGTTTGAAGGGACTCCTTGATGCCAGGGTACACCGATGCGGTGTGGGGAAACCGGGTTTCCCCACACCCCTGCCCGCGTGGAGGGTGTGGGAGAGCCACGCCCTGCGGGAACAACCTCTTTTCCTCCCGTCAATGTGCGGCGTAGCCGCATGGACGGCTGCGGTGAAGCCGGGAGAGCCGCGCCTGGCAGCGAGGCGTGGGCAGGCAAAACTGCCTGATCGGGTGGCTTCCCCGGCGCCGAAAATTCGGTATAATTCCCGCCACATCCGTGACCAACCCCGACTGATACAACGCATACACGCGGGCATGCACCGTTGAACGGGCAGCGCATGGCCATGTTCGCCCATGCGGCGGGCATGGGTGCGTTGTTTACCATTTTAGAGTTCAGATTGCGGATGGTAGATTGCCGCTCCATCGTCCGTGCGGCTACGCCGCGCACCACCGGATGAAAAAGGTGGTTCCTGGGAGGGCTGCGCCCTCCCACACCCTTCCGCGGGCGGGGGTATGGGGAACCCAGGTTTCCCCATACCCCTGCTCCAGGAGACTATGTTCACGTGAGCAGCAGGAAGAGGAGGAACCAATGCTGAGCTTCGATCCGATGAACCCGGAAGAGAACGCCAACACGATCACCCATGGCGTCGGGGCGGTGGCGAGCGTGATTGCGGGGGCCATGCTGGTGGGCATGGCGGCGGGGAGCGGCGACCCGTGGCGCATCACCGGCGCGGCGATCTTCAGCGTTGCCCTGGCGCTGTTGTACACCGCCTCGACGCTGTTCCATTGGGAACGGGATCATCGGCTGAAGCGACGCTACGAGATCATTGACCACTGCGCGATCTTCGTGCTGATCGCCGGAACCTATACCCCCTTTACCCTGATAACCCTGCGCAACAGCGTCGGCTGGCCCCTCTTCGCGGTGATCTGGGGCCTGGCCATCGCGGGGATCGTCTTCAAGCTCATCTTTGCCACGCGCTTCCGGCTGATCTCAACCCTGATCTACATTGCGATGGGCTGGCTGATCATCGTTGCCGCCGAGCCTATGCTGCAGGCCCTGCCGCTCCCCACGGCCATCCTGCTGGCTATCGGAGGCATTGCCTACACGGGTGGCACATACTTTTTTTATCACGAGCGCATTGTCTACGGGCATGCGATCTGGCACCTGTTCGTGCTGGTGGGGAGCATCTGCCACTTCCTGGCCGTGGCCAGCCAGGTGGTGCGCTGAGCGCCTATGCGGAGACGCAGGGTAGCCGGCTCTGTTCCGCGAGGGCTGCGCCCTCCTGGCCCCGCCCGGCAGGCCAGGGCGGTGGGGCAACGCGGGTGCCCTACCCCGTCTCCAGGCGCGACGATTGGTTAATAGCTTACTACTGGCGTGTGACGTTTGTTACCAGAAACTATCTCCTGGCAGTGCTAGAGTAGAGGCCGATCCCAGAACAAACCAGCGGGAAGGACTCTCCTGTGAAGCACGTGCTCGTTATTCACGACGATAGCGGTGATGAGACCGCGACCATCCAGATGCTCGGCGCGCCCGTGCAGGTGCGCCGGATCGGTTGTGGCGGCGATCTGGAGCTTGCGCGGCGGTTGATCGCCGAACACGATGGGCGGGTGAGCGCCATTGCCCTGGAGAACATGCCGGCCAGCCTGCGGCTTGGCCCGGCGCGGCAATCCCACGCCCTGGGCAGCGCCCTGGCCGCCGCCGCCAGGCAGACACCGGTGGTGGATGGCAGTGGCGTGCGTCCGATGCTGGAACGCTGGGGCGTGATCCTCGCCGATCGGGCCCAGCCGGGCATTTTCAGTCGGAAGCGGGTGCTGATGGTGCCCGGTCTGAACCATGACGGGCTGGCCCACGCCCTGTCGCGCCGGGGCTGCACCGTGCGCTACGCCGATCCGGTGGTCTTTTTCGGCATGCCCGACCTGCCGGGGGTTGGCAGCCCCGCCACCTTGCCGCGCGTGGCCGCGCCCACGCTGGAGTGGCTCAAGACGGCCCCCTTCCACCGGGTCGTCCCGCGCCCCGGCACGCCACGCAACCCGCGCCCGGCGGCGCCCTTTGCCTGGGCCGATCTGCTGGCCGGGGAAATTGGGGCCATCCGGCGCTACGCGCCTGCCTCGCTCCACCGCAAGACGATCGTCGTCGAGTGGGCCAGCGCGGAGGACCGCGCCGACCTGCAGGCGCGGGGCGCTTCGATCGTGGTCTCGCTGCTCGACGGGCTGATCCCCGTGGATGGCCTGCGCCACTGGTCGGCGGCGACGGTCGAAGGGTTGCTGGCGGCCCTGCGCGCCAACCCCGAGGCCCCCCTTACCGAGGACACCTACCTGGACCTCCTGGCCGAGATCGAGTGGTCGCCGGCGATTACCTATTTGCAGCCGGAGGACGCCGGGATCAACAAGTTCGCCTTTGTGATCCACCCGCTGAACGTCAGTTTTATCCACGCCCATCCCTGGTTCGGCTGGACGCGCTACCTCCCGGACGAACTGGTAGAGGCCGTGGCGGCCTACTTCCCGCCGATCTACGTGGGGAAGGTGAGCGGCGTGCGTTCGGCGGCCACCGGCCAGCGGGTTGAGGGCTACCTGATCTCCCTGGGCGCCACCCCACGCCAGATGATGCGCCACGGAGAACGCTTCACCTACACGCGCCTGAACCAGGCCGCGCGCATGGCCGAACGTATGGGCGCCCGGATCATGGGGCTGGGCGCCTTTACCAGCGTGGTGGGCGATGCCGGGGCCACCGTGGCCCACGAGGCCGATATCGCCATCACCAGCGGCAATAGTCTGACGGTGGCTGCCACGCTCGAGGCGGCCAAACAGGCCGTCCGCAAGATGGGCGCCAGCGACCTGACCCATGGCCGGGCCATGGTCATCGGCGCGACCGGCTCGATCGGCTCGGTATGCTCGCGCCTCCTGGCCCAGGCCATCCGCGATGTGGTGCTGGTCTCGATCGAGCCGGAGAAACTGATCGCCCTGAAGCGCACCATCGAGGAAGAGACGCCCGGGGCGCGGGTGATCATCGCCACGCGCTCGGATGAACTCGCCGGCGAGTGTGATCTGATCGTCACCGCCACCTCGGCCTTCGGCCAGCGCGTGCTCGACATTACCCGCTGCAAGCCCGGGGCGGTGATCTGCGACGTGGCCCGGCCGCCTGATATCAGCGAAGCCGAAGCCGCCCTGCGCCCGGATGTGCTGGTGATTGAAAGCGGTGAGGTGCTGCTGCCGGGCGACGTAGCCATCAGTTACAACATCGGCCTGCCGCCGGGCACGGTCTACGCCTGTCTGGCGGAGACCGCGCTGCTGGCGATGGATGGACGCTTCGAGGATTACACCATCGGCCGCAATATCACTATGGAGCGGGTCAAGGAGATCTATCGCCTGTTCAAGAAGCATGGCCTGCAACTGGCCGGCCTGCGCTCCCTTGGCGTCTATGTTACCGATGAGGATGTGCTGGCCAGACGCGCCCTTGCCGACAGGTTGCGCGCCGACCCCGCGCTGTTCGCCCGCACCCGCGCCGAGGCCGCCGAGCAGTTGGCCCGCATCCCCGCCGCGTCCAAAGGGGTGCGCGCCCGGCATCCCGCGCGGATGCGCTGGGCCTGGGCCGCAGTTGGCGTGGTCCTCGCCGGGATCGGGCTGCGACGGCGCATGGCGCGATCCACCGCCACAGCCGCCGCCTATGAGGAGGTGACCCGATGAGCGATCGGTCCGCGCGAACACCGTTCTCCAACATTGACGCCTACTGGCTCCACATTGACGAGCCAGTCAATCCTATGGTGATCACCACCCTCTGGGGCTTCGACCAGCCGATCGCCTTCGACGACCTGCGCAGGATCGTCCGCGAGCGGCTGCTGGTCTTCGAGCGCTTCCGCCAGCGCATGGTCGAGCCGCGAGGCGACGGTCGTCCCTACTGGGAACTGGCCCCCGATTTTGAACTGAGCGCCCATCTGCACCATATCGCCCTCCCCGGCGAGGGCACCCAGGCCGACCTGCGTGATCTGGTCAGCGACTTGCTGAGCGCCACCCTCGACCGGGCGCGCCCGCTCTGGCAGATGTACCTGGTTGACCGGTGCGGCACGGGCTGCGCCCTGATTATGCGCCTGCACCATTGCCTGGCCGACGGGATGGCGCTGAGCCACATGCTGCTCGGCATGACCGACGAGGGCGCGGCGCGGGCCGCCGCCAGACAGCGCGAGAACCATCACGCCCCGCGCTCGCCCCTGGCGCTGATCAGCGATGTGGCCCGCGTAGCCGACCATGCGCTCCACGAGGGCTGGGAGTTGATCAGCCATCCCGACCAGTTGCTGAAGCTGGGCCTCAATAGCGCCGGCGCCGCCGGGAAGCTGGTGCTCATGGGCCCCGATCCACAGACCCCGCTCAAAGGGCCCCTCAGCGCCGCCAAACGCGCCGCCTGGACCGGGCCGGTGCCCCTGGCCGACGTGAAGGCAGCCGGAAAGGTCACCGGCGCGACCATCAACGATGTGTTGCTCGCCGCGGTCAGTGGGGCCCTGGGCCGGTACCTGCGCGGGCGGGGGGTGAACGTGAGCGATATGACCATCCGCGCGGTCGTGCCGGTGAACCTGCTGCCGCCCGGCGCCCTCCCTGATGGCGGAAACCACTTCGGGCTGATTTTCGTTTCTTTGCCGATCGGGGTGACCGACGTCGTGGAGCGAGTCGCGCGCATTCACGCCGAGACCAGCGCAATCAAACGCTCGCCCGAAGCCGTGATCGCCTTTGGGTTAATGGAGGCGATGGGCGCGGCCCCGGTGGAGGTGGAACGGTTCGGGGTGGATATCTTCGCCGCCAAGGCTAGCGTGGTGATCACCAATGTGCCCGGGCCGCGTGAGCCGTACTCCCTGGCCGGACAGACCATCCGCCGCGCTATGTTCTGGGTGCCGACGGCCCGCCTGGGCCTGGGGATCAGCATCCTGAGTTATAATGGCCAGGTGCAACTCGGCATCCTCGCCGACGCGGGCCTGGCGCCCGACCCGGAGCGCATCGCCGTTGCCTTCCACCAGGAAATGGACGAGTACATCGCGCTCGCGCGGCAGGTGGGCGCCGCCTGAGCGCGGCGCCCACCGGAAGGGCGCAACCCGCTCCGGGACGCCTCCGCCCGTGGGCGGCGCAGGGTCACATCAACTGTCCGTGCGGCTCCGCCGCACACTGACGGGATGAACATACGTCTTGGGAGGGCAAGGCCCTCCCAAACCCTCCCAGCGGGTAGGGGGATGGGGAAACCCGGTTTCCCCACCCCCCTGCTCCAGCAGCCTATGTTCACGTTAGAAACCGGGCAAACAGCCTATGCACATCGATCCCGATCCCATCGAAGTACGCCACAACCCGGCGGCGCAACGCTTCGAGACCCTGGCCGGGGGCCAGCTCTCGGTCGCCGAGTACCGGCGTGACGGCCAGCGGATCCTCTTCACCCACACCGAAGTGCCGCCAGCGCTGCGGGGTCAGGGCATCGCCGCGCAGCTCGTGCGCGTGGCCCTCGACTATGCCCGCGAGTCCGGTCTCACGGTCGTGCCGCTCTGCTGGTACGTGGACGCCTTTATTCGCCGCCACCCCGAGTACCAGGACCTGCTAACGTGAACATAGGCTCTCGAAGAGGGGCATGGGGAAACCCGGTTTCCCCATGCCCCCGCCCGCGGGAGGGTCTGGGAGGGCTGCGCCCTCCCAGGAAGAACCTTTTTTCATCCTGTCCGTGTGTGGCGCGAGCCGCATGGATGGCTGGTGTGAACGTGGGCCGACCGGAGAGATGGCGGGAAAGCGGGTTTCCCCCCACCCCTGCTTGATACGACCTGTTAACACTCCTGAGGTAATATACGTTCCTGAGAGCGAGGGCGTCCCGCCCTCGTCGCGTCTACGAGAGCAAGATCGCTCCCAGGAGAAGAGTGAACACCTACCTTAGGCATGTTTCAAAACCTGCGGTTTGCGCCTGACAGTTTGACGGGGAGGTGTGGAGGGGCCAGGCCCCTCCATGGCCACCCCCGTGGTCCGGGAGCGAGGCGAACGGTCAAGCTCGCTTGAAGCATGCCTTAGATACAGGAACGCCGTTATGAGCATACCTCCCTCATCGGACCCGACGGCGCTGATGCTTGAGTGCGAGCGTTTACGCGAGCGAGTAGCACTTCTCGAAAGCGAGCTGACCCGCTTCCGTTCAATCATCGAAGGCACCGATCTGCTGATTACTGAAGTGGATGCAAACGGCGTCTTCACCTATGTCAACCCGGCTGCGCGCCGGGTTTTCGGGTATGCGCCGGAAGAGTGCATTGGCAGAGTATCACTCGAATTCGTGCATCCAGATGACCTCGCGCAGGCCCAGCAAACCTTTGTTGACTGGGTGCAGCGTGGTGAGCGCGGCGGCGTGATTGAAAATCGCACCATGCATCGCGACGGCTCGTTCGCGCATACCCTCTGGTCAATTACGCTGCACTACGATGACCAGGGGGCGGTGCAGCGCGCCACGTCGATCGCCTATGACATCGGCGCCCTGCATCAATTGCGCAGCGAGCTGCGCGAGAGTCGCGCGATGTTGCAACTGGTGATTGATAATTTGCCGCAGGCGGTCTTCTGGAAAGACCGCGAGTCGCGCTTCCTGGGAGCGAACCAGCGCCTGCTTACGGATGCAGGGCTTTCCGGGCTTGATGAGATCATCGGCAAAACGGATTTCGATATGCCGTGGAAGGAGCAAGCGGCAGCCTATCAGGCTGATGACCGCGCCGTGCTCGCCCACGGTCCCCGTCTCAATACCGAGGAGACATCCATCGGACCCGATGGTTCGAGAATCTGGCTTCGCACCAGCAAGGTGCCCCTGCGCCGGGATGGTGAAATCATTGGCCTCCTGGGCATATATGAGGATATCACCGAACTGAAGCGGCAGGAAGATGAACTGCGCACCTTCAAGTTGCTGGTGGAAAATGCCCCCGATGGGATCGGCATCGCCGACACCAATCTGGTTTTGACATACGCCAATCCCGCCTTCGTCGCGATGCTGGGATACTCCGATCTGGTGGGTGTAGCGGTGCCGGAGATCACCCACCCTGATGATCTGGATATGCTCAGCGCCATTGCAGCACAGGTGACCCGGGGTGATACGCCGCGCGCCACCGTGCGGTACATGCGGAAGGACGGCGCGCCGGTCACGGTGCAGGCCGCGGCGCTGGCGCTGCGCGACGGCCAGGGGCATTTGATCGGCTATGGATCAATTAACCGCGACATTACCAGACAACTGCAAGCCGAGGAGAACCTGCGCGCCAGCGAACGGCGCAACCGCGCGCTGCTCAACGCCATCCCCGATCTCATGTTTGTGATCAGCCCCGATGGTGTCTTTCTGGACTACAAAGCGGACAGCAGCGGCGATCTGCTTCTTCCGCCCGAGGTGTTCCTCAACCGCAAGGTCACCGAGGTCCTGCCGCCCCATCTGGCCGAACAGGTCCTGAGGAACATGGAGGCGCTCAAAGTCAGCGGTGAGATGCAGACCTATGAATATCAGGTGTTGATCAACGATGCGTTGCGCGAGTTTGAAGCGCGCATGGTGCAGAGCGATGGCGATATTCTGGTCCTGTCGCGCGACGTGACCAGGCAGAAGCGCGCCGAGCGCGAGCGGCAGGCGATGCAGGAGCGGATCATCGAGGCGCAGCAGGCGACGCTACGCGAATTGAGCACGCCGCTCATGCCGATTGCCGACGGCGTGGTGGCGATGCCGATCATCGGCGTGATTGACACCATGCGCGCGCAACAGATTATGGAGGCGTTGCTCCAGGGGATTGCCGATCATCAGGCCCATACCGCCATCCTCGACATTACCGGTGTCAAGGTGGTGGATACGCAGGTTGCCGGGGCGCTGATCCGCGCCGCGCAGGCGGCCCGTATGCTTGGCGCGCGCGTGGTGCTCACCGGCATCAGCCCGGAGATCGCCCAGACCCTCGTCCACATCGGGGCCGAACTGCGCGAGATGATCACCAAGCCAACGCTGCAACAGGGCATTGCCTATGTGCTTGAGCGGCGCCGGTGAAGTCAGCGCCGGGCAGGAGGGCAGGGGGGAGGACTGCGCCGGTCTAAACCCAATACGTTTCGGCTAAGGTGACTGCCCCCTCCCCAGCCCTCCCCCGCTGGGGAAGGGAGTCCGGCTCCTCCCCCCAGCGGGGGGAGGTTGGGAGGGGGGCTGCGGCGCCGCATGCGCTAACGTGAACATAGGCTGCTGGAGCAGGAGTGTGGGGAAACCTGGTTTCCCCACGCCCCCGCCCCGTAGGGGCATGGGGAAACCGGGTTTCCCCATGCCCCCACCCGCGGGAGGGGCTGGGAGGGCGTAGCCCTCCCAAGAAGTATGTT
>Ga0209227_1000676_pt1 | contig 28781 bp, 14 predicted proteins | sample YNPBryantNP2012_FD_185815 | JGI IMG/M metagenome (GOLD analysis project Ga0209227, IMG submission 185815) | Anoxygenic and chlorotrophic microbial mat microbial communities from Yellowstone National Park, USA - YNP Bryant NP 2012 (SPAdes)... ...
GTGACCAGGCCGGCAACATCGGCCAGCCGGTGACGCGCGCGTTCTTCGTGGACGCCATCCCTTCCTCCATCCCCGCCGTGTTGGACGCGGGGGCGTTCACCTCCGACAATGCGCGGCTGTCCGCGTCGTGGACCTCCTCGGACCCGGAGTCGGGCGTGGCGGAGTATGAGTACGCCATCGGCGCCTCCCCGGCGGACCCGGGCAGCGGGTATGTGGTGGCCTGGAAGTCGGCCGGGACGGCGACTCAGGCGACGGAGACGGGCTTGAGCCTGCAGGAGGGCGTGACCTACTACTGGTATGTCCGGGCCCGGAACGGCGTGGGCCTGTGGAGCGATGTGGGAACAAGCGACGGCATCACGGTGATCACGGTGGACCTGACGCCTCCCGACACATCGCTCACTGGCGGCCCGTCGGCCTCCTCGCTGGTGCGGACCCGTGACGTGACGTTCACGTTCGCCGGGACGGACAACCTCGCCGCGTCCGGGGACCTGCGCTTCCAGTGGCGTCTGGACAACGGTGAGTGGAGCCCGGCGAGCTCCGAGCCCTCCGCGCGTCTCACCGGTCTTTCGGACGGGGTGCACACGTTCCGGGTGCGGGCGGTGGATCTGGCGGGCAACGTGGACGGGTCTCCGGCGGAGGTGACGTGGCGGGTGCTTGCGGGCCCTGCGCTGGTTGCGGAGGGCGCTGGCCGTGCGAAGCTGCAGGCGGACGGCGTGGAGCTTCTGCTGACGGGCTGCGTGGTGAGCGCGGGGACGGGCCGTGCGGCTGCGGGGCGTGCGTATGTGGAGAGCGTGGACCGCTCGGCGGGGATAGCGGTGTCGACGCCGTTGGCTCTGGTTGAGGGAGACGTTGTGGAGGTGGCTGGGCGGATGTCGACGGACGTGAACGGCGAGCGGGTGGTGTCGGATGCGTATGTGGCGGTTGTGGGCCGGGTGGATCCTGTGGTTCCTGTGGGCCAGACGCTTGCGGGTCTTGCGGGAGGTCCGTTTGCCTACAGTCCGGTGACGGGAGCGGGTCAGCGCGGGGTGACGGACCCTGCGGGCCGGGGTTTGAACACGACGGGCCTTCTGGTCCGGGTGAGCGGCTGGGTGTCGGAGATCGACGGGAGCTTCATCTACATCAACGACGGTTCGATTCATGTGAACCGCGGGGTTCGGGTGTCCCGGGAGAACGCGCCGTCCTGGGTTCAGGTGAACGACTTCCTGGTGGTGACGGGGATCTCGTCGATGCGCCGGGCTGGGTTGTCGTATCAGCTGGTGGTGCGTCCGCGGTCCGCCGAGGACTTCCATCTGGTGACGCACGCGGACTAGCCACCGTCCCGTCGACACCCTTTCAGATGGACAATCCGGCCCGCCCCTTCCGGGGCGGGCCTTTTCCGTGCCTCCAGATTTCAACCTCTGCCGCAGCCCCGTCCCGGCTCTCCCCCTGTGGCCGGTCGGCCGCCGGGCGCGCTATAAGTTCAGCGGCCTCCCGTCCACCAGCACCCTGCGGATCATCCCCCGTCCGGAACGCGAGACCGCGGCCTCCACCGTCACCACGGCCGGCCTCTCCCGGGAGGCGAGCGACTGCTCCAGATTCCGGACCTCCTCCGGCCGCGCTTCGGGGATGTAATAGCGTTCCAGCCCGTAGACGATGAAGTCCCCGGACTTTCTTCCCCGCAGGTAGACCCGTCCCCCGGCGGGAGCATCGGGCCGGCGGGCGTACAGGCCGGTCAGCCGCGCTCCGCCTTTCCGGGGCTCCAGCTCCGCAAAGACCGTCGCGCCCTCCGGCAGACTGTCGAGCCGCACGGACCCGGGCGCAAGGCCCGCCCGCGGCGGCCGCGAAATGTCGTAGCTGAGCGCCAGGTAGTTGCCCAGGAACAGGCTGCGGGGATCGACGGGAGCGACCCGCAGCTCCACGGTCTGCCCGGCGGCTTTCCATCGCTCGTAGTATGCCGCCTGCCCGGCCAGAAACAGGATCTGACCCGCCGCGATGACCGCGAACCACCCCCTCACGCTCGCTCCCCCTTCCCTTCCATCGACTCGAGCAGGCGCCGCCGCTGCCGCTCCACGATCCAGCCGGCGCCTATCAGCACCAGCCCCGCCGCGATGAACGCGAACCCGCCGCTGAGCATCGAACCGATCAGGTCGAAGTAGCGCGTCACCAGATGGACGAAGAACGCAGCGAGCCCGAGGTTCACCAGCCCGGGCTGCATCCGCTGCCATCCCAGAGCCACCAGGCCCGCCTCCAGAGCCAGCAGAAGGGCGTTCGCCGTGACGATCGCCGGGATGCGGACGCTCTCCATCCGGACGCCCGACGCTGTGACCAGAAAGCAGATCGCCGCCGCCAGCGCCAGACCCGCGAGGGCGGCCCCCTCCCGGGATTCGGGCTTTCCGAGCCGCCGGGACACCGCCTGGACTCGCAGAGCGAGCGCCACACCGGCTCCCGCGGCCGCCGCGCTGATCGCCCACAGGAACCCGTCCGGGCCGCCGGCGGCTGCGCCGAAGGCGTTCAGGTCGGCGTAGACGTCAAAGGACAGCCCGTGAAGGCCGAACAGGACGGCTGCCAGTCCGGAGAGCGCAAACACCGATCCCACGGCGGCCAGCTCGCTGCGCAGGCGGTGAAGCCATCCGGCGCAGTACAGGGCCGTGCCCGCGAGGATGAGCAGCAGAAAGTACGGCGGAGGGGTCGGGAACCTGGCCGGATGGTCTCCCAGGGTCCAGCCGTACCAGATGGCCAGCAGGATCACCGCCAGGGCGGCGTGCTCCGGAGAGCGCAGAACGTAGACCAGTGGCAGCACGCCCAGAAGCCAGATCAGGACCGCTGTCCTCTCGCCGCCTTCCGCTCCCGCGTGATAAGACTGGGCCACCAGAAAGATGCTGGCCCCCCACGCGAGCGACCCCAGAAGGATGAGCGCCCGGCCCACTCCAGGATAGAGGCGCCGCACGTGGGCCAGCCAGAACCCGCTTGCGTAGCAGACCGCGATCCCCGCCATCAGCACCGCCAGCCTCAGCAGCGGCGGGATGACGTCCCAGTTGGCTCCGACCACCAGCACGATGCCCGTGCCCACCAGGATGGCGCCCAGAAGCGCGACCGCCTGAGCCATCCTGTGACGGGCGCGCGGCGCGGCGCTTCCGTCGCGTTGCAGACCGTACCGGGCCAGGATGCGCCGCGCCTGATCGTCGCGGACCAGTCCTTCCTCCTGCCAGCGCGCCACCTCGCCCGCCAGCCAGCGCCGCAGCTCTTCGCCGGCGGCCGGTGAGGAGCCTGCGCCCTCCCTGTCGTCGTTCACGGCGCGTCCCTCCGATGCCGAGGCTACCACGAAGCTCCGGGGGTGTCAAGCTGCGCCGGGCCCGCCCGGCCCGCTGCCGGCCCCCCCGCGCCTCTCCCGTCTGGCTGCGCGCGCGGCGGATGTTGCGGCCGGGACTGGACTCATGTTATATAAAGGTTGCGCGCTGCGGGGTGGAGCAGTCTGGTAGCTCGTCGGGCTCATAACCCGAAGGTCGTGGGTTCAAATCCCGCCCCCGCTCCCATTGGTATCACGACAGGCGATGCCGTTCAGGACCGGCTCCGGAATGCGGTAGGAGATCGTCAACTCCATCCGCTCCGGAGCCAGTTCTATCTTCTCCACCGTCCTGCGGATGAGCTCTTTCCTCAGTTCGTTGTTGCCCGCCGCCAGCAGTTTCCGCGCCTCGGCCAGGTAGCTTCGGACCCTGCGGCCGTCGATTTGCCGTTCACCGCGTTCTGTCATCACATCTAGTACTGTAGCGCTCATCGCACGGTGATGCGGTCCCCGTCCAGCGTCGCTCTTCCGCTCGCGATCAGCATGTCGATGCCCTCCCGGATAAAGGCGGCGATCTCCTTCCCGGCCCGGTCGAATCCGAAGAGTCTGGCGACTTGCCGAATCAGGTCGCCGACCGGAAGGCGATCGAGGCGCTCGTGCAGAAGTGCGTGGATGCAAAAGGCGAAAACTGCGAGCATTGGGAGCGAGAGATCGATGACCGCGTGGCCCGCCTGTACGGACTGTAGAACTCAGCCAGCACTGTCAGATACTGTCAGGGCTGCGTGGTAAACATCTGGATGCAGCAGTCAGCGTGAACGCCGCCCGGACGTCAGCCGGAGCGTGAACCGGGGATAGGAGGAACGATGCCCGAAATCGGTTCTGTCGTGCGTTGCCGTGAACGGGACTGGGTCCTGATGCCGTCCCGCAACGATGAAGTCTACTGTCTGAGGCCCCTGGCCGGCGCCGACGAGGATATCGTCCTGGTCAGCAGGCAGCTGTCCAACCTGGCCGGCTCCCGGTTCCCGGGAGAGCGCGTGGAGCCGTCCGAGTTTCCGCTCCCGGAAGCCGGCGATGTCAGGGACGCCGCAAGCGCCCGCCTTCTCTGGCAGGCGGCCCGCCTCACCCTCCGGGAAGCGGCCGCGCCCCTGCGGTCTCTGGGACGCATCTCCGTGCGCCCCCGTGCTTACCAGTTCGTGCCGCTGCTCATGGCCCTGCGCCAGAGCCCGGTCCGCCTGTTCATCGCCGACGATGTCGGCGTCGGCAAGACCATCGAGGCTCTCATCATCGCCCGCGAGCTGCTGGAGCGGGGCGTCATCAGCCGCCTGTGCGTCCTCTGCCCGCCCTATCTCTGCGACCAGTGGGAGCAGGAGCTCCGCCAGAAGTTTCACCTGGACGCGGTCACCATCCGGTCCGGCACCATCGGGCAGCTCGAACGACGCCTGCCGCCCGGAAAACGCATCTACGAGCATTATCCCTTCTTCGTCGCCAGCATCGACTTCGTCAAGACCGACCAGAACCGCGCTCAGTTCCTGCAGTGCTGCCCGGAGCTGGTCATCGTCGATGAGGCCCACGGGGCCGCGGAATCGTCCGCCATCCCGGGCGGAGAGCGTCAGTTGCGGCACCGGCTCCTGAGAGACGTCGCTGCCGGCCCCGACAGGCACCTCCTGCTGCTCAGCGCCACACCCCACAGCGGCATCGAAGAGTCCTTCCGCTCCCTGCTGGGCCTGCTGGACCCGCAGCTCGGCGCCTCCGGCCCCCCGGACGACGACCCGGCGTTCCAGGAGCGGCTGGCAGAGCGCTTCATCCAGCGCGCCCGCGCCGACATCCAGAGCTCGTGGGAGAAAGACGGCCACAGCTTCCCGCAGCGCCAGTCCGGGGACGCCGTCTACCCCCTCTCGGAGAAGTACAGGGAGCTTTTCAGAAAAGCGCTCGAGCTGTGCGGCGAGATCATCAGGTCGGGCGCCAGCCTGCAGGAAAACCGGCAGCGCTGCCTGCACCTGGGCGCCCTCAGCCTCCTTCGATGCGTGATGTCCAGCCCGGAAGCGGCCGAGGCGGCCCTGGCGAACCGCGAAGCCCGGCTGGGCGCCCTGGCCGTCACCGACGACGCCGGCGGCCTGATTCTGGACGAGATCGCGGAGTCCTCCGGGCGGCAGCCCGGTGACGGCGTCGCCACGCCCGCCGAAGAGGGCCTGATTCTGGACGAGATCGTGGAGCCCTCCGAGCGGCAGGCCGGTGACGGGGTCGCCACGCCCGCCGAAGACAGCAAGCGGTCCGTGTCCTCCCGCGAGAAGGCCCTCATCAGGGAGATCCGGAGCCTGGCCCGCGACCTGCGCGACTCGCCGGACGACACCCGGCTCGCCGAATGCGAAAAGACGGTCCGGAAGCTGCTAAAAGAAGACTTCTCGCCCATCGTCTGGTGCCGTTTCGTGCCCACGGCCGAGTACGTGGCCGGGCGGCTGAAAAGCGCCCTGGGGGACCGGGCCAACGTCGTCTGTGTCACCGGCCGGCTCTCCGACGACGAGCGCAGGGCCGTCATTGACGATATCGACCCCTCCTCCCCCCGCGTCCTCGTTGCCACCGACTGTCTCTCCGAGGGCATCAACCTGCAGGACAAGTTCAACGCCGTGGTCCATTACGACCTCCCCTGGAACCCCAACCGGCTGGAGCAGCGCGAGGGGCGCGTGGACCGCTTCGGACAGAAGCGTCCCGTCGTCAAGGCCGTGCGAATCTGGAGCGGCGACAACCCGGTGGACGGCCTCATCGTCAGGGTGCTTCTCGACAAGGCTGCCGAGATCCGGAACACCCTGGGGACCTACGTCCCCATCCCTGAGGACCGGGAGGGCATCGCCTTCGCCATCGCTAACGCCCTCCAGCTCGGCGCGGACACGGCATCCTCCCCCCAGAGGCGGCTGGAGCTGCAGGCCACCTCCATCGAGAGCCTGATGCGCAGGTGGGAGGAGGACGCCTCCCGGGCCGGGCAGGCGCGAGCCCGCTTCGCCCGGCGCGCCCTGCAGCCCGACGAGGTGGAGGCACAGCTGAAAGCCGCCGACGACGTCCTGGGCAGCCCGGAAGAGGTCCGCGAGTTCCTGCTCTCGGCGCTGCAGCGGTTCGGCGTGCCGTTCAAAAGCCCCTCTCAGGGCGCTGCCGCCGTCTACCGCATCCCGCCGGCCGGCCTGCGGGAGCTGCCCGGGCCCCTCAAAATGGTCCCGCCCGTCCCGAAGCTGCTGGCCGGAACCAGGGACTGGGTCATCTCCTTCGAGTCCCCCACGCCCGAGGGGGCCGAATACGTGGGGCGCAACCATCCGCTGGTCACGGCCGCGGCGCGCTATCTGCTGGAGGAGGCACTGGCCGGAAGCCCCGGCGCCGCCGCCTCGCGCTCCGGAGCCCTGCGCACCCGCGCGGTCTCCTCGATCACCACGCTCCTGCTCGTCCGCGCCCGCTATCTCTGCCGCGATGCCCGGATGCCCGCCCTGATGGAGGAGGTCCTGGCCGCCGGCTGGCAAGGCTCACCGGAGCCCAGCGCATGGCTGGGCCCGGAGGAGGCCCTGGGCCTGCTGAAGCGCGCGGAGCCCTCGGGGAACCTGGCCCCGGAGGAGAAGCAAGCGTGGGTCAGCCACGCGCTCCAGCTTCTGGGCGGCTCCCGGGAAGGGCCCGCGTGGGACGCGCTGGGCCGGCTCCTGGAGGAGCGCGCCCAACAGCTCGCCGCCATGCACGCCGGCATCCTGAGCGCATCCGGCGCCCCGGGCGCCTCCCCGCCGGTGCTCAGCCCCCAGCGCCCGCCCGACATCCTTGCCGTCCTCGTCCTGGTGCCGGAGGTGTCCCGATGAGAGTCTATCCCTGCATCCGCATCGAAGGCGGCCTGCTCGGCCCGGAGATCCTGGACCGCGCGATGGAAGGCCAGGTCAGCGGCCAGAGGCCGCAGGATTTCGGGCTCGCGGAGGAGGCCCGGCTCGTCAACGAGATCTCCTACCGGTTCGGCAAGGCACGCAGGCTCTGGGAGGCGTTCCAGGCCTGGCACGAGCGCGCGTCCCGGGGGCAGGGCTTCTCCGACGTCACCGGGACGCGCGAGCGGTGGGTCATCCCTCTGTTCGAACTGCTGGGCTACAGCCTGGAGTTCAACCGGACGGCCTGCGAGGCGGACGGGCAGAGCTACCCCATCTCCCACCGGGCCGGAGCGGAGCCGGACTCGCCGCCCGTCCACATCGCGGGATACGATCAGGACCTGGGGAAGGTGGCGCCGTCCGGCAGGCCGCGCCTCTCGCCGCACTCGCTCGTGCAGGAGTACCTCAACCGCTCCGAGAGCCTCTGGGGCGTCGTCACCAACGGCCGCGCCGTCCGGCTCCTGCGCGACAACGCCAGCGTCCGGCGCCAGGCCTACGTGGAGTTCGACCTCGAACGCATGATGAAGGAGGAGAACTTCGCCGACTTCCAGGCCATGTTCCGCCTGCTGCACCGCAGCCGCCTGCCCGCCGCTGCAGCCGACAGCGCCGGCTGCCTGCTGGAGCAGTACCACCAGACCTCCATCGAGGAGGGCGGGCGCGTGCGGGACCGTCTGCGCGACGGCGTGGAGCGCTGCCTGCTGGAGCTGGCAAACGGTTTCCTCGGCCATCCCGCCAACGGCCCGCTGCTCGACGACGTCCACGCCGGGGCGTTCACCGCCGAAGAGATGTACCGCGAGCTGCTCCGCCTGGTGTACCGCCTGCTGTTCCTGCTGGTGTCGGAGGAGCGCGGCCTCATCAGCGCGGACGCCCTGTATCTGGAGCACTACGGCGTCTCACGCCTGCGGGCCGCCTGCGAGCGCCGCAGCGCCCACACGGACGACTGCGACATCTGGCTGAGCCTTTGCGCACTGCGGGGCGTGTTCGCCAGCCCGGACCTGGCCGAGGCGCTGCGCGTGGCGCCCCTGAACGGCGAGCTCTTCGAGGAGCTCCGGCTGGACTCCTGCCGCATCGCCAACCGCTGCCTGCTGCAGGCGTTCTGGCATCTGGCCTTCTTCGAGGACGAGCAGAGCCGCTCCCTGCGGCGCGTGAACTATCAGGCGCTGGACGTCGAGGAGCTCGGCTCGGTGTACGAGAGCCTGCTGGAGCTGCGCCCGGTGTTCCGGCTCGAAGAGAATCCGCCGCGGTTCGAGTTCGCCTACGGCCAGGAGCGCAAGTCCACCGGCTCCTACTACACGCCGCCGGAGCTGGTGGCGGAGCTGGTGCGCTCCGCCCTGGAGCCCGTCATCCGCGAGCGCCTGAAGCCCTGCCGCACGCCTGAGGAGAAGGAGAAGGCCCTTCTCTCCCTGCGCGTCTGCGACCCGGCCAGCGGCTCCGGGCACTTCCTGCTGGCCGCCGCGAGGCGCATCGGCCGCGAGCTCGCCTCGGTCCGCTGCGGCGAGCGGGAGCCCCCGCCCGAGGAGATGCGCCGGGCCGTGCGCGACGTGGTCGCCCGCTGCCTGTACGCGGTGGACCTCAACCCGCTGGCCGTGGAGCTCTGCAAGGTGGCGCTCTGGCTGGAGTCCCAGTGCGAGGACATGCCGCTCAGCTTCCTGGACCACCGGATCCGCTGCGGCAACTCCGTGGTGGGGGTGTTCGATCTGGACGTCCTGAGGGAGGGCGTCCCCGATGGCGCCTTCGAGCCGCGCACGGGCGACAGCCGCGAGTTCGCCGCGCTGCTGAAGAAGCGCAACCGCTCCGAGACGCCGGACCAGCTGGATCTGGGGCTCTCCGGGGACTCCGTCGGCCTGCCGGAGGAGGCCATCCGGGCCCGCCGGCAGCTGGAGGCCGTGCCGGACGACTCCCCGGAGACCGTGCGGCGCAAGCGCGAGGAGTTCGAGAAGGCGCAGCGTGACGCGGACCTGCAGAGGCTGCGGCTGGCCTGCGACGTCTGGACCGCGGCGTTCTTCCAGCCGCTCTCGGGCCAGTCTTCCGGCTCGGGGCAGGGCGAGGCCATCACCTCCTCCGTGGTCTGGAACGCCCTGCGCGGACGCGCCCTCAGCCCGCAGCTGGCCGGGACGGCGAGCGAGCTGGCCGCGGAGAACCGGTTCTTCCACTGGCCGCTGGAGTTCCCGGAGGTGTTCGCCGCCGGCGGCTTCGACGTCATGCTCGGAAACCCGCCCTGGGAGCGGGTCAAGCTGCAGGAAGAGGAGTTCTTCGCCACGCGGGACCCCGACGTGGCCGGCGCTCTCAACGCCGCCGAGCGCAAAAGGCGCATCCAGCTCCTGAAAGAGAAACGCCCCGAGCTGTGGCAGGAGTACCGGGGCGCGCTGCGGACGGCGGAGAGCACCAGCCTCTTCCTGCGCGCGGGCGGGCGCTTCCCGCTGGCCGGCCGCGGGGACGTGAACCTGTACGCCGTCTTCGCCGAGCTGTTCGCGGAAGGCGTCCGGCGGGAGGGCCGGGCCGGCTTCGTCGTCCCCACCGGCATCGCCACGGACAACAGCACCAGCGCCTTCTTCGCCGCCCTCGCGGACGCGGGCCGCCTGGCGTCGCTGTTCGACTTCGAGAACCGGGAAGGCCTGTTCCCGGCTGTTCACCGCAGCTACAGGCTGTGCCTGACGACCGTCACCGGGGGCGCGGCCACGGGCGTGATGGACTTCGCCTTCTACCTGACGCGCGCCGCGCAGCTTCGCGACGGACTGCGCCGCTACAGGCTCACCTGCGGGGACTTCCGCCTCCTGAACCCGAACACCCGCACCTGCCCGCTCTTCCGCACGCGCGCGGACGCGGACCTCAGCCGCTCCGTTTACGGCCGCGTGCCCGTCCTGGTGCTGGAGGGGAACGGGCGGGACGCGGACCCCTGGGAGGTCCGTTTCCTGAGGATGTTTGACATGGCCAACGACTCCGGCCTGTTCCGCACGCGAAAAGAGCTGGAGCGGGACGGCTGGCGTCTGCAGGGCAGCGTGTTCCGCAAAGGCAGCAGCCGCTGTCTGCCGCTCTACGAGGCCAAGATGCTCCACCAGTTCCATCACCGCTTCGGCACGTACGAAGCGGTCAAGAGCCGCAGCAGTACGCACCTTCCCACGCCGGACGCCGCCCGCCTGGCCGACCCGGGCTACTGTGTGCTGCCGTGGTACTGGGTGGAGGAAGGCGAGGTGGAGGCGAAGCTCGAGAAGCGGGACCGGCGCGGCTCGCCCGTCTGGAGCTGGGACCGCGGCTGGCTCCTCGGCTGGCGCGACATCACCAACGCCACCAACGAGCGCACCGTCATCGCCGCCATCCTGCCGCGGACGGCAGTGGGCAACAAGATTCCTTTACTCTTCCCGGCGGCGGCCGACGCCCGGCTCACAGCCTGCCTTTTGGGCGTTCTGAACAGCCTGCCGCTGGACTACGCGGCACGCCAGAAGGTCGGCGGGACAAGCCTTACGTATTTTTATCTGAAGCAGCTTCCGGTTCTTCCGCCGTGGGCGTTCGGGCGCGAGGCCGTCCTTTTCATCGTGCCGCGCGTGCTGGAGCTGGTGTACACCGCGCACGACATCCGCGCCTTCGCGGACGACGTCTGGCAAGAGGCGGACCCCGCCCTGCGCGCGGAGCTGGAGCGCTTCTGGCGGGAGAACCGGCGGGAAGCCGGAGGCGCCTCCCCCGCGCCCGCCCCGGCCCAGGACGGCTGCCCGCTGCCCCCGTTCGTGTGGCTGGAGAACCGCCGCGCCCGCATCCGCGCGGAGCTGGACGCGTATCTGGCCGCCATGCACGGCCTGGGGCGCAAGCAGCTCCGCTACATCCTGGACCCCCGCGGCCTGAGCGAGGCCGAGCTGAGGGACATCCTGGACCCGTGGGAGGACCCGACCTGCTCCGGGCCGCACCTGCTGCCGGACGCTCCGGCGAAGGACTTCCCGGGCGAGACGTTCCGCGTGCTGAAGAAGCAGGACGAGCGGGAGCACGGCGAGTACCGCACCCGCCGGCTGGTGCTGGAGGCCTGGCAGCGCCTGAGCGCGGAGGGCCTTCTGCCGGAGCCATACGACATGCGGCAGGACCCGCGGTATCAGGCTCTCCTGAGCCAGGCCGGCGCTTCGCAGCCGCAGGCGCAGGCCCGTCCCGCCCCGCGGCCGTCCGCGCGTGTCAGCGCCCCGGACCCGCCTGCGCGGCCTCCCGCGCCCGCCCCCCGGCAGCCGTCCGGCACGCCCCCGGCGCAGGGGCCATGCGGCGTGGGCGCGCGGGTGCTGGTGAGCGGCAGGTTCCGGGGCGTGGTCCGGGCCGTGGAGCCCGAGGCGCAGCCCTGCCTGGGGCTGGACGGCTCCGTGCCCCGGCTGCGCTACACCGTGGCGCTGGAGGGCACGGGAGAGGTGAAGAAATTCGTCGCGCCGCCGGCGGACATCCGCCCGCTGGACGCTGACGCCTGAACGGCCGGAAAGGAAGCAGACGATGGGCGACATCTTCGAGCTGCATTCGAAGGTCATGCAGGACTACCGGGACTTCGTCCGCGCCTCCGTGCACATCGCGGACCCCCGGCTGCGGGACTTCGTGGACGCGGAGCTGAACGCGGGCCGTCTGTGGCCGGACGTGATGGTGCAGGTCAGCCCGGGCTACCGGCGCGAGAAGACGGTGGAGGACCTGGCCGGGGAGGGCCTGCTTCATCGGGAGACCGCTGAGTTCTTCCGGGACGCGCGGGGGAGCTCGTTCCGCCTGTACACGCATCAGGTCCGCGCGATCGAGCTGGCGGTCAAAGGGCGGAGCTTCGTGCTGACCAGCGGCACTGGCTCCGGCAAGAGCCTCTGCTTCTTCCTGCCCATCATCGACAGCCTGCTGCGGGACCCGGCGCCGGACGGGGTCACCTCCGCGCTGGTGGTGTATCCGATGAACGCGCTGGTCAACTCGCAGGTGGAGTGGCTGAAGGAGCTGAACGAGCGCTACCGGGCTCGCACCGGGCGCGAGTTCCCGGTGCGCTTCGCGCGCTACACCGGCGAGACCGGGAACGAAGCACGCAAGGAACTGCGGGCCGATCCTCCCGGTATCCTGCTGACGAACTACATGATGGGCGAGCTGATGCTGATGCGCCCGGAAGATTGGCGCGTGCTGGAGCCGGCGCGCGGGGCGCTGAGGTTCCTGGTCTTCGACGAACTGCACACCTTCCGGGGCCGGGGCGGCGCGGACGTGGGCATGCTCATCCGCCGCCTGAAGGAGCACTGCGCAGCGAAGTACCCGGTGCACATCGGGACGAGCGCAACCATGGTATCCGGCCCGGAGTCCACCCCCCGGGAGCGCCGCGAGGCAGTGGCCGCCTTCGCGCAGAAGCTGTTCGGCTGCCCGTTCGGGCCGGAGCAGGTGGTGGAGGAGTCGCTGACCCCGGTGACGGAGGGCGGTCCGCCAACGGAGGACGAGCTGACCCGCGCCCTGGGCGAGGGCGGCGTGCCGGATGATCCGGAGCTGTTCCGCCGTCACCCGCTGGCGCGCTGGATGGAGTGGAACCTGGGAATCCGCCAGGAGGAAGACGGCTCGCTCCGGCGCAGGGAGCCCAGGACCCTGGGCGAGGCGGCGCAGGAGCTGGCGGGACAGACGCAGATCCCGGCCGAAGTGTGCGAACAGCGTCTCCGGGAAGCGCTGACAGCCAGCGCGCGGGCTTCGTCGAAGGCAGGGGGCGGGCTCTTGCCCTTCAAACTGCACCAGTTCATCAGTCAGGGGCAGCCCGTGCAGGCCTCGCTGGAACCCCGCGAGACCCGGAGGTTCAGCATGGAGGGGCAGGTGCAGGATGACGAAGGCCGCCTGCTGCTGCCAGTCCGGTTCTGCCGCATTTGCGGTCAGGATTACTACCTGGTCCGGAAGATGGCCGACAAGTTCGAGCCCATGACGACCAACCAGCGTCTGGGAACCGACAGCGAAGAGGACGGCCGCGCGGGATATCTGATGCTGGATCCGGAGGAAGGCCGGGGATGGTCGCGCGATCAACTGCCTCCCGAGTGGCTGGACGAAAGCGGCAAGGAGAAGCGGACCTGGAAAAACCGCGTTCCCCGGGCGGTCTGGGTGCGCGCTGATGGGAGCTACTCGGAGCAGGAGGCTGACGGCGCGGTCAAGATGTGGTTCCAGCCGGCGCCTTTCTCTCTCTGCCAGAGGTGCGGCGAGTTCTACTCCGGCAAGCAGCGGGAGTTCACCAAGCTGGGAGGCGTGGCAACCGAGGGCTGTTCGACGGCCACCAGCGTGCTGGCCGCGTCTCTTCTGCGCGAGGCCACGGAGACAGGGGCTGCTTCCAGCAAACTGCTGACCTTCACGGACAACCGTCAGGACGCCTCCCTGCAGGCCGGGCACTTTAACCACTTCGTCCGCTCCCTGGTGCTGCGCTCCGCACTGTGCGCGGCCCTGGAGGACACGCCCGAGATGGACGCCGCGACCGTAGCCGGTGAAGTGGTGCGGCACTGCGGGCTGGAGTTCGGCGACCTCGCCGGGAACAAAGATCTGCGCGAAGGCACAAACGTCGGAGAGGTGCTCAGGACCTTCGAAGAGCTGATGCTTTACCGGTTGTACGACGACCTGCGCCGGGGATGGAGCGTGATCCAGCCAAATCTTGAGCTGGTGGGCCTTCTTCGCATCGGCTACGAGGGCCTTGCGGAACTTTGCCGGGACGGCCAGGCCTGGAGCTTTCATCCGGCCGTGGCGCGTATGGCTCCGGAGCGGCGCGAGGAGCTGACGCGTGCGGTTCTGGACGAGTTCCGCCACCAGTTTGCCATCGGAGCGCGGGATCTGCAGGAGACGAGCCTCAAGCAGCTGCAAAAACGGTGCAAACTTCTCCTCGACGAACACTGGGGTCTGGACGAAGGAGAGATCCTGCAGGAGGCCGGCGGTTTCGTGCTGGAGTCGGGTGCGAACGATGCGGCCGGGTATCGCAAACTGACGCCGAACAGCCTGATCGGAAAGTATCTCCGCAGGGAACTCGCGCTTTCCGGCGAGAGGGAATACTTCGAGTTTTTACAGCCGTTCCTGGACCTGCTCTGCCGGCGGGGTCTGCTGATCCGCAGCCGGAACGATATCCGGAACCTGGAGGTTTACCGGCTGGATCCTGGCTGTATCCGCTGGAAGAAGGGCGACGGCACGCCGGCGCCGGCTGGACTAAGAAGCAGGACAGTCGCGGCGGACGTGCAGGAGAATGCCCGGGTTCAGAGAGTCAGTGAGTTCTACCAGCGCATCTACCGGGAGCCGCCCCGCCAGCTCGCGGGACTGGAGGCTCGGGAGCATACGGCCCAGGTCGTCGCACGCGGCGACAGGGAAGAGCGGGAACGGCGGTTCCGGCTGAATCCCGGGGAGGAGGGGCAATCCGGTGAGCGCCGCCTGCCTTATCTGGTCTGCTCGCCCACCATGGAACTGGGGGTGGATATCGCGGACCTGGAGCTGGTGCATATGCGCAACGTTCCGCCGACTCCCGCGAACTACGCTCAGCGAAGCGGGCGGGCCGGACGCCAGGGTCAGCCCGGGCTGATCGTGACCTTCTGCCGCGCCTCCAGTCAGCACGACCAGTATTACTTCCGGAACCGGCAGGAGATGGTGGCGGGGGCGGTCCGGCCGCCGAGCCTGGATCTCGAAAACGAGGCACTCCTGGAGGCCCATATCCACGCCATCTGGCTGGCGAAGATCGGACTGAGTCTGGGCAGCAGCGTCGCGCAGAATCTTGACCTGTATCAGCCGGATTTCCCCCTCACACCGGAGGTGCAGCAGAGGATCCAGCTCGATCAGGCCCGGCAAGAGAAGGTGCTCGGGAGCGTCCGCGAGGTGCTGGACTTCGTCGGCGGCCCGCGTTTCCCCGACGGCACGGTCAAAGGGGATGAGTGGCTGAGGGAGGTCATCAGGAAAGCGCCGGAGCGGTTAGACCGGGCGTTCGACCGTTGGCGCGAGCTGTACCGCGCAGCGCAGGATTTGAAGGAACGAGCGCGGTTGATGGAGGATACGGCCAAGACCAAAGAGGAGCGCGACAGGGCCCGTGCTCTGCACGCGGAAGCTGGACGCCAGATTGATCTTTTGCTCAAAGAAAACGTGACGCCTGAGGAGTCCGACTTCTACCCCTACCGGTATCTGGCGAGTGAAGGCTTCCTTCCGGGGTACAACTTCCCATCGCTCGTGGTACGGGCGTGGGTGAACCGGAACGAAGGAGAGTTCATCCCGCGGGCGCGGTTCATTGCGATCCGGGAGTATGCTCCCGGCAACGTTCTTTATCACGAGGGCCAGCGGTGGCGGTGCATTTCATTCATACAACCGCCCGGCGGCCTCGAAGACAGACTCACGACGCGCCGGCTGTGCGAACTCTGCGGCGGCTACTCCGAGAGCGATCAGGACGACGTGTGTCCTGTGTGCAGAGTGCCTTTCGATCCGGGCAGAAGCAGGTTGGACCGGCTACTGGAGATGCCGAACGTGCGGACCCGGCGCGAGGAGCGGATCACTTCCGGCGAGGAGGACCGGCTTCTTCGCAGCTACGATATCAGACCTTACTTCCGTTACAGCCCGGACAGGCCGGCCCGGGAAGCGGAGGTCTGCGGCGCGGGAGGATCGTTGCTGTTCCGGCTCGCGTATTCTCAGGCCGCCGAGCTTTTGCGGGTCAATCACGGTTGGCGCGACCGGGAGGGGCAGCACGGATTCCGGGTTGACCTGAAGAGCGGAGAGGTGCTTTTGGCTGAGGAGCCACCCGGAGGCCGGGCAACCCGGCCTGAGGTGGCCGGTGATGTCAGAAGTATCTGCCTGTTTGTTCGCAGCTCGAACAACATTCTCCGGCTGACGCCGATGGATCGGAGCCTGCAGTCCGACGAAGGCATCCTGATTTCCCTCAGGGAAGCGCTCAAGCGGGGAATGGCGCGATTCTCTGATCTCGAGGAGGATGAGGTGGAGGCGGAGCTTCTGGGTGAGGGCGATCATCGTAGCATCCTTTTCTACGAGACCCCGGAAGGCGGGGTGGGGGTGCTCCGGCGGCTCGTGGAAGAGGCCGATGCGCTCCAGAGGGTGGCCGCCGCAGCCCTGGAGGTGTGTCATTTCGACCCCCGGGGCAATGATCTGAAGCCGCAGTGCGCCGCGGCCTGCTACGAGTGCCTGATGAACTTCGGCAACCAGCAGGTGGTCATGAAACTGGACCGCCGCAAGATCCGGGACGTCCTGCTGGCGCTGAGGTCGAGCCGTGTGGACCGGCTGGTCGAAGGGCGAAACCGGCAGCAGCAACTGGAGTATCTGCGGAGACTGACCGATTCCCGCTCGGATCTGGAGCGTAAGTTCCTGGAGGTCCTGGACAGAGAAGGGTTCCGCCTGCCCGATGACGCCCAGCGCCAGATCCCGGAGCCCCACTGCATTCCGGACTTTTTCTACAGGCCGAACGTCTGCGTGTTCTGCGACGGGAAAGTCCACGACGAAGAGTCCCAGCGGGAGAAGGATCGCGAGATCCGCGAACGGCTCAGGCAAAGGGGATACGAGGTGGTGGTCCTCCGCTACAATGACGATCTCCTGGCGGAGATCCGCCGCCGCCCGCAGGTGTTCGGTCCGGGGCCGTCCGGGGCGTCCGGTTGACGCACGGCCGCGGCCGGCGCTCGCGCGGGCGGCGTGGAGAAAGGCGGGCCGCGGGACTGCCGGAGGCCGGGCTATCACCCGCCCCGGACCTTCTGGGGGAGGGGGAAGGGAACTTGACCGGGCGATCAGATCAATATATAATAATCACAGCCCGGGATTCCTTCCAGCGTTGGCACCGGCACCCGGCGGATGATCCGCGAACGGAGACTCTGGTTGCGGCTTTCATTTTCTCCAGGATTTTCTTGCGCGAGATGCCGGTCCCTGATCTTTGATCGGACACGGCGAAAGGTTGCCGCATCCGGCGAAGGGAACTGGCCATAACTCAGGTCTCTAAAGTGCCGCCCGGGCCGGTGGTCCCGGCCCGGCACGTATTTGTTGCCCTGCTCGCGCTTGCGGCGGCAGTGCTTCCGGCGTGGCGGTCGTTCGCCGCTGAAGAGTTGCTCAGAATCGACCTGGGAAAGGTCACGGGCCCCGCCACCTTTCGTGCCTACGGTTTTCTTCACGGGATGTCCATAGCGGCGCCGCCGCAGGAGCTGGTCGCGCCGCTCAAGCCGCGGCTGTTCCGGTCAACAGCCGTGGATATCGGACTGGTCGACCGCCCGGGCATGTACGAGCGCGCCAGGGCTCTGGGCGCGACCGTTCAGCTGGAACTCTCGTCGTCCCACGGATGCGTACCGTGCCCCGGCGAAAACGGAGACCGGACTCACTGGGACAGGATCCTGGACTACCTTTTGAAGGAGGCGCGGGAGAAGGGATACCGCATCGAGCAGTGGGACATCTGGAACGAGCCCGACCTGCAGCATTACTGGAATCCCGGCTTCGAGCGTTATCAGGAGATGTGGGCGCGCACAGTGCGCAAGATCCGGGCCGCCGACACTCAGGCCAGAATCGTCGGTCCCAGCATCAGCCGCTACGACCGGGAGTGGCTGAAGCGGTTCCTCCTCTGGGCTAAGGCCAACGATGTTTTGCCGGACATCATCTCGTGGCACGAGTTCGAAGACCCGGGCAATATCCCTGCGAGAGTGGACGATCTGCGCGGCTTCCTCCGGGCGAACGGTATACCGGTCAGGCCGGTCAGCCTCAACGAGATCGTGGGAGCGCGGCATCTGACCCGGCCGGGGCCGACCGTGGAGTATCTGTGGGCGGTGGAGCGCGCCGGCGTCGAGAGCGCTGCTCACGCGTGCTGGGACGACGAGGAGGAGGGCGTATCGGGCTGCTCGACATACTCGCTCGATGGGATCCTGGTCCCCGCGACGAAAGAACCGCGCTCCGTGTGGTGGGTCTACCGGCGCTATGCGGATCTCACGGGGATGCTGGCCTCCGTGGAACGCAGCAGAGGCGCCTGCGCTCTGGCAGCGGTGGATTCGGAGATCAGACAGGCCGGGATCCTGGTCGGCTGCAACAGGCAGGGTGCGGCCGACGTGCGATTGGAGCTCGAGAATTTGGACCGGGTGGCCTTCCTGAGCGGAAAGGTCCTGGTGACCGTGGAGCGCATCCCTGACAGGGGCTGGAGACCTCTGCAGAAACCCGAGATCCTGGAACGGTCGGAGCGCAGGGCCGTCGGAGGTCGGACGACCATCCGTGTGCCGGACGTCGGGCCCGAGGATGCGCTCTTCGTCAGGATCAGGCCGTCTGTGACCGGGCTGGACACCACCGGCCTGTTGGTCCGGTGCTGGGGAACGGTGCGCCGCATCGCCCCTCCTTACTTCTGGATCGACGACGGCACCAACTACCGCGAGAGCGGCCAGCCGGAGCCCGGAATCCGGGTTATGGGAGAGTGTCCTGTCCAGCCGGGCCGCTTCGTGCAGGTGACGGGCATCCGCTCGCTGCTCCGGACGGACGGCGGCCTCCCGGTGCCTCTGCTCAGAATGCGCGGCGCCTCCGACGCAGCTGCGCTGGACTGACCCGGGTGCCCCGGCCCGGGTGTGTGAAATCCCCGGGCCCGGCGGCAGGGCAGACCGGCGAGCAGGGCATGCCTTTCCTTCCTTCCGACCCCCCGGCCCCGGGCAGGAGCGCTCCGGATCCCGGCGACGGCAAACCCCTGGCCGTGCGGGGCGAGTCTCCCGCCCGGGGGCACGGCTTCGGTTGCGCTTCGCATCGGGACTTGTTCATCATAAGCCAGACCGGAGGGGGCGCCTGCCGCCCGGTTCCGGGAGGTCGTGAAGATGCGGAGGATACCGGCGCAAATGCGAGGCTGGCTGGTCCTGATCGCTTCAGTCGCGATGATGCTGTGCCTGGGGGGCATTTATGGCTGGAGCGTGTTCGTGACCCCCCTTCGCCTGCAGTACGGCCTGACGGCCACACAGACGCAGGTGATCTTCGGCGCGGCGATCGCGGTGTTCACCGCGACGATGGTTCTGGCGGGGCGGCTTCTGGAGCGCGTGGGACCGGCGCCGGTGGCGGCGGTGGGCGGCGCTCTGTTCGGCGGCGGGTACTTGCTCGCGTCTGCGTCGGACGGCAGTTTCTGGCTCATCCTGCCGGGGGTGGGGCTGCTGAGCGGCGCCGGGACGGGATGCTGCTACGTTTCCGCCCTCTCGGCGTGCGTCCGGTGGTTTCCGTCGGTTCGCGGGCTGGTGACGGGCGTTGCCGTGGCCGGCTTCGGAGGAGGGGCGATCGCGCTCACCCTGATCGCGGCCCGGGCGCTGGAGCTGAGCGGGGACGTGCTGACGCTGTTCCGCCTGATCGGTCTGGCTTACGGCGGGGTGGTCGTGCTGAGCGCCCTGATGCTGTCGTTTCCTTCCGGGAGCGGGCGGTCCGAGTCCGGTCATCTTCCCGTCCGGGAGGTGCTTCGCCAGCGGCGGTTCTGGTCGCTGGCTGCGGGGATGTTCTGCGGGACGTTCTCGGGCCTGATGGTGGTGGGCAACATACAGCCGATCGGTCAGAGCGCGGGGCTGGAGGCGGGCGCGGCGGCTCTGGCGGTGATGACGCTGGCTGCGGGCAACACGGTTGGCCGCATCGTATGGGGGAGCATTCACGACCGCATCGGACCGGCCAGCATTGCGGCCTCGCTTCTGACCCTGTCTCTGGCGATTCTGCTCGTCCTGCCGTCGGCCTCGTCGGCGTCGCTGTTTGCGGGCGCGGCGCTTCTCGTGGGGTTGGGCTTCGGGGCGTGCTTCGTTGTCTACGCCGCGCAGGTGGCGCGCGACTACGGCCCCTCGGGCATCGGCAGCGTGTATCCTCTGGTGTTTCTGTTCTACGGTGTGTCGGGGCTTGCGGGCCCCCCGGTGGGAGGAGCGGTGTTCGACCGCACCGGGAGCTACGCGGCGGCGCTGGCGATCGCGGCGGCGGTGACCGCGCTGGGTGTTCTGCTCAGCACGGTTCTGGCGAAGCCGGAGGCGCTGCGGCGTGAGCCCGGGCGGTGTGATGCCGGCGTGCCGTCCGCGCTGCCGGACTGACCGCCGGCGAGCCCTCACCCTTCCGGCGGCCATCCGGGCCGGATCCCCGCACGGTTGACCCCGGCCTCCCCCGTCCAACACCCATACGAGTCGAGGGAGAGGGCCATGGCCGAATCCCGGCGTAGGGGTCTGGATCGGGAACCGCCGGGCGGATGCCGGCGGCCGGGTCAGCCCTGCAGAGCTTCTCTGATCAGCCCGGCCGCGCGCTCGGCGCCCGGCTCGTCCCTTGCGGTGGTCTCCACGACAAGCTCGATGCCGTAACGCCCGTCGGAATGGCGCACCCGCAGGTGCCCCCTGGCTGCGTCCAGCACCGCGACGTCGGGCTCGCACGGGGGAGTCCCGTCCCGGTAGCAGATACTTTCCACGAACTTCAGTCCGGCGATGCGCCGCACCGCCTCGTCCGTCCCCGCCGGCCGGTGATGCCCGGCCCCGCTCAGGTTGATCTTCTCCTCAGGGCTCCGTGGGGAATCGGGAAGGTTGATCTCGGCCGGGACCTCTTTCCTCTGGCGCACGGCCTCCCAGAGCGCAAGGCCGGCCTCGTTCAGGGTGCACCCTTTCTCCTCAAACGCGACGAGCTGCTCCAGATCCGGACGGGCCAGGGCCTTCAGCCGCGCCTCGGTCTCTTCACGGGGCCTCAAGTCCTCGTCCAGCCACTTCAGCAGCTCCAGGCTCTTTTCGTCCAGCCCCGCGCTCCAGTCCACCGGCAGAGACGGCAGGGTGATCAGGCTCTGGAACTTCTCGTGGACGTAGTGCACCGGGCATCCCGAGAGAAGGCCCACCAGGTTCAGACAAGCGAGCTCCGGCTTGAAGCCTCCGGTCGCACAGATCTCGACGGACCTGCCGTCCCGCCCGGCCGCGCGGATGATTCTGAACGAATGGCCCACGAGCTCGCGGAGCCCCCGGCTCTGGAAGGAGGGCTCGCTGTAGGAAAGGTAGGGAATCTCCTCCGCCCGGCACTCTCTGCATTGCCGCTCGAGGTGCGCGGACAGGGCCTGAGCGCACACGCGCCCTTCGTCGGTGCTGCTGTGCAATAGATGCACGCGGTCGGTCTCCTTCAGGGGAAGACGGTGAAGGGTGTGGGTCTCGGCGGAGTCCCGGACCGGGTCCGCTTCGTCCCGCCCGAGCCACTTTTCCAGCGTCTCCGCGTCCGTGAGCCCGGAAGAGCCCGTATCCTTTTGCCAGTTGGTCAGCAGGGATGTGCCCACGCTCACAATCAAATCACGCATTCAGACTGATCTCCTTTCCGTTGATGTCCCCCTGTGCGGCGGATTCGCTCCGCAGGTCGCCCGGAGCCGACGGTTTTCGAGCTTCCATTGTTCGAGACCTTATCTCCAGTGTCACAGGCTGCCCGGGTCCCGGAGGCGGTCTGCCGTGAACGGCCCGGGAGGACCGTTGTTTGATGCCCTCTTCTGCCAGCCGGCCGGGCAACGGCATCCGGCGGACGGGCAGCCGGTTTTCACCCGAAACTATCACAAACGGGCGGACCCGGCCAGTCCATCGCGCGCGCGTGGAGCAGCCGTCCCCCTTCCGGAAGACCAGCGTGTCCGGGTCCAGCCCATGGCGCGCATGTAGACCAGCCGGAGCCGCCGCCTCCGCCCCGCCTGCGGAGCGCGGCGGACGCGCAGCTCGAAGCATCCGCCGGGCACCCGGGGGATGCTAGAGCCTGTGCCTGGCAGGCGGCGTCCGGGGAGCTGATGATGCAAGACAGAGCCGCGCAAAAGACAGAGTCCGGTCGAAGCCCGTTCCGGCCGAAAGGGCCGGGATGCTGATGATCAATAGACGGCCAGTACGGCGCCCGTCCCGGGCCCTTTGCCCGGCCGATCGCCGGGAGAATGCGGGTCCCGCAGGCAGAGCCGGGCCGTCATCACCGGGCGAAACGGGGTTGTCCTGATGAGCAGAGGATTAACAAACCTTCGGGGATATGGTATAATATGTCCTCACCGGGCGAAACGGGGGGTCCTGAAATGAGGTGTTCCAGATCGAGGGGAGGCTTCACGCTGATCGAGCTGCTGGTGGTGATTGCGATCATCGCAATCCTGGCGGCGATCCTGTTCCCGATTTTTGCGAAAGCGAAGGCGAGAGCCAACCAGGCTCAGTGCCAGTCCAACCTGCGTCAGATCGCGATGGCGGCGCTGGTCTACTCGGACGACTATAACGGCAAGCTGCCGAACCAGATGTTCACCGCCCTGCCCGAGCTTTACGGGCCGTATATCGACAAGTCCGACAGGCCAAGCGGCATTCTCCAGTGCCCTTCGCGCCAGGCTTATGCCTGGAACGCCTATCTGTGGGGGCCTCTGAACGGCCAGGCGGGGTCCGGCAACTTCGGTATGCCCAACTGCGACCTTCAATGGATCGTCGGTTACGGCCCACCCCTCTACCGGGCGCCGGGCCGCAAGCTGAGCAGCATCGCCAGTCCAAGCAAGACCCCGATGGCCTTCGACGGGTTCGAACACCCCACTTACCTTGGATGGGGATGGGCGGTGGACGATGCGTTCAACAGGTCCAGAATGACGAACCTTCACAACGGCGGGTCCAACTACGTCTTCGCAGACGGACACGTGGAGTGGCACAGGGCCGTGAATGCGGCTGTGGGTTCGGGGCGCACCATTTACATCGCGTTCGAAGGGTTCGATTACGATGGCGACGGCCGGGTGGGAGAGACCTCTCCCGCCTTCGTGATCCGGTGACGATCGTGAAGGGAAAAGCAGGGTTTCTCCAAGGGATTTGAGGTCAGCCCTATGCAATCAACCAATCAGATTCGGCTGTCGGCGGCTGTTCTCGCGGCTCTGCTCGCGGCATCAGCTTCGACAGTCCTGGCCTCGCCAGAACTCGTATGGGTGAGCAGCCAGAGCCAGAACACTGTGAGAAGTTACCAGCTGGGAAGCGGTTGGACGGGCAACGAGATTGCCGTCAGCTCGCCGCGGTGTGTCAGGTTCGGGCCCTCGGGGAAGCTCTACATCGGCAGCTACCTGGGCGATACCATCTACGAGCAAGCTAGCGGCGGGCTGACCCCGTTCATGCTGGTCCGGCGCCCGCGGGGCTTCGACTTCGACGCTGGAGGAAACCTGTTCGCCGTTGCGGACAGCCGTGTGGTGCTGAGGCGCGGCACGGATGGCTCGGTGAGTTACGTGGGTTCGTGGTTTCCGTCCGATGATGCGTCGATCGGCCCGGACAACTCCGGGGACTCCGTCCCCGATTTGTACCTTGCGAGCGCCGGCGAAACGGACCCTCAGATCCGCATGTTCTCCGGCGCGGGAGGCGGCGGTGGAGGCGGTTTCCCGCCTCCGGGCAGTCCGCCCACCCGTTTCCTGCTTGTGGACGACAGGTTCGTGGAGTCGATGCAGGGAGCCAGACGTGTCGTTCACCGATTGCGGCCATACGAAGGGAACCCGATCATCGTTCAGGACAGGGACTGGGAGTGTCATCCTGAGTTCCGGTATTACCCGTCCGTCGTCATGTGGGCCAACTCGGTCCTGCGAGACCCTCAGACTGGCAGGTTCCGGATGTGGTACACGGGCTTCAATGATCTCGATGAGCAGAGACGGGAGACAGGCCTGCTCCTGCTCGCCGAGAGCGAGGACGGGATAAACTGGACCAAGCCTGACCTTGGCATCATTCAGTGGAAAGGCTCTTCGCGGAACAACATAGTCGTTGTCGGGCCGGTGGACGAAAACGGCGGGCCCAACCGGCATTTCGATACCCCGAACATCATCTACCGTCCCGAAGAACCGGATCCAAAGAACCGCTACAGGCTTCTTGCCTGGGCTTTCAGCGGCATCTTTGAAGGTGATCACAACAAGGGAGTCTGGCTTTACAGGTCCGCGGACGGCCTTCACTGGGAGCTGGTAAAGCGCGATGCCATTCCGAATGCCCAGGAGTTCAACAGCTTCTTCTGGGACCCCAGACAGGGCAAGTTCATCGGGCTTGTCAGAATGCGCGGAATCTGGCCCCGCACGGTCGGATATACGGAGAGCCTGGATTTCCTGAACTGGACGCCCGCGCAGACGATCCTCGAGCCCAGGCATCTGAACACGAGGTACAACCTCCCTGGCGACGACGTTTACGGGCTGTGCGGTTTTCCGTACGAGTCGCACTACATCGGCTTTCTGCACACCCATCACACGGACCGGCGGCTGGAGGTCCAGCTGATGAGCAGTCCGGACGGACGGAACTGGTCGTTCGTCGGGGAGGGAGAGTACGTCCTCCCCAATGACCCCCGAGGGGGCTACGGACAGGGGATGATGTCGACGATGAGCGGCCCGCCGATCCGGATGGGGGACGAGCTCTGGGTCTACATCGGAATCTCGCCCTGCGCGCATTCGACGAACCAGGAGATCCAGAACGGGCCGGGCCAGCAAAAGCGGGTCATCGGGCTGGCGAGGCTGCGGCTGGACGGGTTCGCCTCCATAGAGTCGGTCGAAGAATGGGCGCAGCTGGTCACCAGACCCCTGCAGGTCACAGGCTCCCGGCTGTGTGTCAATGCGAGGATCGACCACAAAGGGGAGTTGCGGGCGGCGCTCCTGGACGAGTCCGGACAGGCGCTCCCCGGCTTCGGTCTGGCTGATTGCGCCCCGCTCACTGCCGGCGGCACCCGGCTCGAGCTCAACTGGTCGGGCGGCACTCCTCCGTCCGGCAGGCAGCTGAAGGTGCAGTTCCGGTTCCGGAACACCGGCATCTACAGCTTCTGGTGGGAATGAGGCTGCGGCAACCGGCGGGTCGCCGGTTCGCGGGCTGCGGCCGCAAGGCCGGCAGGGTGGCGTGTCAGCCATAACCTGGGGCAGTTTCGGGCACGGAGACGACCGGGGTGCTCCGGCGCTTTGAGCGCGAAGTCAGGTCATCCTGGAAGCTCTTGCCTGATGACTTCAAGACAGTCACCGCGCGTAGACCGCGACGAGGAAGGAGACTGAAGATGCAATCGATCAATCTGAAATGGCTGTCGGCGGCTGTTCTCGCGGCTCTGCTCGCGGCATCAGCTTCGACAGTCCTGGCCTCGCCAGAACTCGTATGGGTGAGCAGCCAGAGCCAGAACACTGTGAGAAGTTACCAGCTGGGAAGCGGTTGGACGGGCAACGAGATTGCCGTCAGCTCGCCGCGGTGTGTCAGGTTCGGGCCCTCGGGGAAGCTCTACATCGGCAGCTACCTGGGCGATACCATCTACGAGCAAGCTAGCGGCGGGCTGACCCCGTTCATGCTGGTCCGGCGCCCGCGGGGCTTCGACTTCGACGCTGGAGGAAACCTGTTCGCCGTTGCGGACAGCCGTGTGGTGCTGAGGCGCGGCACGGATGGCTCGGTGAGTTACGTGGGTTCGTGGTTTCCGTCCGATGATGCGTCGATCGGCCCGGACAACTCCGGGGACTCCGTCCCCGATTTGTACCTTGCGAGCGCCGCCGCAACGGACCCTCAGGTCCGTCTGGTCTCGAATGCGGGCGGGGGACGGCTGTTCGACAGCGGGTCGCCCGTCTCCTCCTGGCCTTACGGCTTGACGTGGGGGCCTGACGTGACCGGGGACTCCGTCGGCGATCTGTTCGTCGCCGATGCTGCCCGGTCTTGCATCAGCATCTACAACGGAGCGACCGGCTCCTACGTCCGGGACTTCGTCGCTCCCGGCACGGCAGGCCTGAACACGCCGGTCGACCTGGCGTTCTCGTCAGACGGCCGCCTGTTCGTCGCAGACCAGCGGGGCGCTCCTTACAGGGGCGCTGTCCGGGTATACAGGGGCCCTGCGGAAGACAATCCCGGCGAGTTCGTCATGAGCATCTCCGGCGTGGACAACCCGCAGTGCATCGCTCTCAAACCCGGGGTTAACGATCGGGTCTGGGTCGGCTCCACGGCCGAGGCGTCCGTGTGGGAGTACCAGATCGGCGCTGGCTGGGTGGGCAAGACCTTCGACATCCCGGGCGTGTTCGACCTCGAGTTCCGGGATGGCAAGCTCTACGCAAGCGCGAGCACCGGAAACGCCGTCAAGGTCTGGGACTTTGACCTCGGCACGCTTTCCGACTATGTGACGGTCGACGAACCCCTGGGATTCGCGTGGGGCCAGGACGGCACATTCTACGTGATCTCCGACAGGGACGACAGGGACACCATCTATCGAAAGGCGCCGGGCGGGCCGCTCGAGCGCTGGGTCGCCTTCTACGGCGGAAGGCATTTGGCCTTCGGTCCGGCAAACTTCGGGGGCACGGAGAACCTGTATGTCACCGGTTCAGGCCGCATCTTCGTGCCCGGGGAGCCCGACAACACGGGCACCCGGTTCACCAGTGGCGCCCCCGGAACATTCGTGACGAACCGGAGATTCGATTCGAATGCTCCCGTCGGCAGTTACTACTCCATCACCTGGGGTCCTGACACCACCGGGGACGGCATTCCCGAAGCCTATGCTCTAGACATCACAAAGCGGGCTGTCTACAAGCTGAACGGAGCCACCGGCGCATATATCTCGGACTATGTGACTCCGGGACTCGGGGGGATGGATCAACCTTATGACCTGAAGTTCGGGCCTGACGGAAGGCTCTACATTGCGGACTTCGGCGGTCACGCGGTTCGTGTATACCAGGGAGACCCCGCGTCTCACGTCCAGAATATATTCGGGCTTTATAACCCGATCGCTGTGGCCTTCCACCCCGATTACCCGAACGATGTCTGGATCCTGAGCTGGTCCGAGAACTCGGTGTACAGGTATCGCCTCGGAACCGGATGGTTGTTCGAGTTCAATGTCACCCGTGGGTGGCATATGGATTTCGGGCCTGATAAGAAGCTCTACATAAGCTGCCCGAACGAGAACAAAGTGAAGCAGTATGATCCGGACACGCAGTCGCTCGTCGACTATGCGGACGTCATCGGTCCTCTGGGTCTTGCGTTCTCTCCCGAAGGGCAGCTTTACGTCATTTCGAACGTCGATGACGTGAACGATACAATACTGCGCCGCAAGAACGACGGGACGATGGAGCTGTTTGCGGCATCCCGCCTGGCCACGCACCTGGCCTTCGGCCCTGACAATATGTTGAACGACGGCAGATCGGACCTCTACGTCGCGCGCCGATACAACGACACGCAGATCCGTGTCTATGGCGCTCCGGACTCCCCGTTCCACGCTCCGTCAGGCGTTGCGTGGGGGCCGGACGTGACGGGAGACGGAAAGGCCGAACTCTATGTCTCGGACCGCGGCAGGAGAACGATCTCGGTCTTCAACGGCGCCTCGGGAGTCTATCTCAGCGACATCGTGCCGCCGGGCGGCGGCGGACTGCTCAGTCCTGCCGGGCTCGCTTTCGGCCCGGACGGCAATATCTACGTGGCGGACGAAGGCGCAGGCGGAGATCCGGGAGCGGTGCGGGTGTTCCAGGGTCCCGGCGGAGCATCACCGGGAGCCCACATCCAGAACATCCTGGGCCTCCCGAACCCCACCTCTATCGCATTCGAGCCGCAGGCTCCCGTTGTGGAGCGGATTGGCAGCGCCAGGTCGGGAAATCCCGGCGACCGTCTCAGCCTGAGCGGGAAGGCCGTTACCGCCGTGTTCGTGGATGATGGAGTCAAGTCGTTCTATGTCGAGGAGGACGACCGCTCCGCAGGCATCAAGGTCTACCCGGCGGGCGACCCGGCCATCCAGGCCGGCGACCGTGTCAACGTTACCGGTACACTGGACGTGGATGCCAACGGAGAAGTCTGCCTGAAGCAGGCGGCGGTGGAGATCGCGGCGAGCGGGACGGTGGTCCCGCTGCCGCTCGGGCAGAACAACAGAGCGCTTCTGACAGGGCTGGACAGCACCGGCCTGTTGGTCAGATGCTGGGGTACGGTGCGCCGCATCGCTCCGCCTTACTTCTGGCTGGACGACGGCACCAACTACCGCGAGAGCGATCAGTCGGAGCCGGGAATCCGGGTGATGGGAGAGTGTCCTGTCCAGCCGGGCGGCTTCGTCCAGGTGACGGCAATCCGCTCGATGCTCCGGGTGGGCGACGGCCTCACGGTGCCGCTGCTCAGAATGCGCAGCGCCTCCGACGCAGTTCCGCTGGACTGACCGGAGCGCGCCGGACCGGGGGGCAGGGCCGGCCTTCAGGGAGGGCCTGGCCTTGCCCCCGCCCTGATTCTTCCGGGAGGCCATCGCCGCCGGAGCTGTGTCGTACGGAAGGCGCGGCGCCTTCCCGCGTTTGCGCGGCTGCTCCTGCAGGGAGGTGACGCGACCATGGTGGGCGACAGGGCCCTGACGGGATTTCTTCCGCCAAAGTTTCTGGCGTTTCTGTTGGCCGCTGCGGCTCTGCCGGCTTCGGCCCATACTATAGATTGCTCCTCCGGCACGGCTTTCAACCCGGGCGTGCGGGGACAGGATCCGGCCCGGGGAGTGGGAAACCGCGCCTCCGATGGTGCCCCTGTGGTCTTGCCGTCGGAAGGCCGCCCGGTTCGTGCCGCTCCCCTGGACGAAGCGGCGCAGTAGACCCCGCGGCGGTTGAAAACTTCCGTCCCTCGGTGACAAGAGATGGCCCTTCGCCGGCCCGACAACCGCCCGGCTGCGGGCCCCGTGTCAGTACCCCACAGGACAGGCTAGCAAATCATCAGTGAGGCACCGGTGGGTTTGGTCTGAATAACGGCCGGAGGGCGGCAGGGCGAGTCGGCTGCCGGCCCATGAAGTCGCTCAATCTGTTCCATCGAGTGCCCGTGTGGGTGGGGACGCTCGCGCTCCGGCAGCGA
>Ga0209227_1000684_pt1 | contig 28574 bp, 27 predicted proteins | sample YNPBryantNP2012_FD_185815 | JGI IMG/M metagenome (GOLD analysis project Ga0209227, IMG submission 185815) | Anoxygenic and chlorotrophic microbial mat microbial communities from Yellowstone National Park, USA - YNP Bryant NP 2012 (SPAdes)... ...
CTAAAGAAGAAATTAGATTTTGAATTACCGCTTCTGGTGTTACCCCATTTCTGCTTTTTCTTGTCATATCAATTCCCCCTTTTCATTTTTTAGTATTTTACCATTACACAATTTTCTATTTAATCCCTTGGAAGCTTTCTCCTGAGGAATTTGAGTTAAAATACTACATAGAAAAGGGGAAAATGTTGCATAGAACTCTACAAATTGCCTGTGTCCACTTTCTAAGGGGTTCAGTATACCTCTCTTTCATCGTTAACCCCATCTTTCTGCCTCCTGAAAGTTTATTTTAGTAAACTATTTTGATATTTTTCGTTTAGATTTTTGATGAGGCAATTCATTAAGTTGACCAATGTGTCTTATTTTTTGTATTCTAATTTTGTGGGCCGTTAGCTCAGCTGGTAGAGCAGCTGACTCTTAATCAGCGGGTCGCAGGTTCGAATCCTGCACGGCTCATTGGTAAATAAGCCAAACAGCCTATCCCCACCAAAAACCCTTTGACTACATAATGGAATCTTTTTATTAATCTATAAAAATTTACTTTCATTTAAAAATAAGGATTTTTGTTTTGAGTAATTTCTCCTAAGTTGATAAACTTAGGGAAAAGACACGCTTACAAAACCAAAAAACTAAATTGATTTATAGTTCTTTAAGTAAGTTTCTTAATTCGTCAACTGTTACAATATATTTTTTCTTGCAGAAGTAACACTCTATATCAATTATTTTTCCTTCTTCAATCATTTTATTAATTTCATCCTTTCCAAGTGTTAAAATCGCTTTTATAACTCTTTCTTTACTGCAAGGGCAAGAATAAACGCTTTCTTTCCTATGTAAAACCTCAATAGGCAAGCCAACAGCTTTTTCAAGCATTTTTAGAGGGTCCATGCCTTCAAGTATCATTGATGATGCAGATTGCGCATTAGAGAGCTTTCTCTCAAGAAAATTTATTATTTCCGACTTTGTTTCAGGCATTGTCTGAATCATAAACCCTCCAGCTGCTTTCACTGAATTATCATTTTCAACATAAACACCCAGTGAAACTGCTGATGGAATCTGCTCCGAGACATTTAAGTAATAGGCTATATCTGTAGCAATTTCTCCTGTTTGTAGCTCTACACTGCTTTGATAAAACTCTCTTAATCCGAGGTCTCTTATTACATTAAGAAAACCCTTTCCAACTGCTCTCCCAACATCTATTTTTTCTCCTTTAAGACCCATAAAAATATGAGGTCTTTTTACATAGGCTCTAACTTTATAAAGCCAGTCTGCTTCTGCAACTATTTCCTGAAGCGGTCCATCACCCTTTACCTGAAGCATAACTTTCTGTCTGTCCTTTAAGGTTGAAGCAAGCAGAATAGCTCCTGCTATTACTCTGCCTAATGCAGCAGTTGCGGTAGGCCATGTATCATGAATTTTTCTTGCATATTCTACAGTTTCTGTGCAGACTGTGGCTACAACAAGCACATGTTCATCTTTTATCAAGCCTTTTACTACTTCATCCATAAATTATTGCCTCTACATTCATGCCTTTTTTTAAATTTAAAAAGCCTGCGGCATTGCCTTTATAAATAAATATCTCAACAAATCCATTACTGTTTATCAGCGCAGCAGGATTCTGAGGTGACTCTGCATAATAGTTTACAATAGGTAGTTTTAATCCTGCTATTTTTATGTGTTTTATCTGTTTTTTTGATGCTTTTATGTTTGTGATTGCATTACCAAATTTATCAATATATATGATTTTACCAACTATTTTGTTTTTGGTTTTTTCAGGTAAAGGGATATCAATCATAAACGGTTCATAAAAAGGCTTTCCAAACTTTTCTATAGGGATGCCCTTTGAAAGCCAGGCTGACACAGGTGCAAAAATATCTCTTCCCTGAAATGTAGGGCTATGTTTTTTAAGAATGTATTTTTTCTCTTCAATTGAAAAAGCAGTAAAGCTTTGCTCTTTAATTACATGGCTTAATACTCCATTATCAGGTGCTACAAAGTAATGATTTTGAGATTTAACTATTAATGCTTTTCTTTTTGAGCCAACCTGAGGGTCAACAACTATTAAATGTATAGTTTCTTCAGGAAAGTATTTGAAGCTTTCCCATAAAATAAAGGAAGCTTCTTCAATATCATGTGAGGTAATGTCATGTGTTATGTCAATAATTTTTACATAAGGATTTATTTTTAAAATTACTCCTTTCATCTGACCAACAAAAGGGTCACGATAGCCAAAGTCAGTGATAAGGGTTATGATTCTATTCTTTGAAGCTTCCGATGAGTTCATTTATGTCTTGTATTTTTTCTTCAGCCATAAATTTTTCAATGCCTTCTATTATCTCAATTGTAGATAAAGGATTTATGAAGTTTGCTGTTCCCACTGCCACAGCAGTAGCTCCTGCAATCAAGAACTGTAAAGCATCTTCTGCTGTGATTATACCACCAATACCGATTACAGGGATTTTTATTGATTTAGAGACTTCCCAGACCATTCTTACTGCAACAGGTCTTATAGCAGGTCCAGAAAGGCCGCCAGTAGCTGTTCCTATCATGCTTTTTCTTGTTTTTACATTAATAACCATTGCAGGTATTGTATTTATTAGGGAAACAGCCGAAGCTCCTTCTTCCTCAGCAATTTTTGCCATAATTGCAATATCTGTTACCTGTGGTGAAAGCTTAATTATAAGAGGTTTGGAAGTTACTGTTCTTACTTCTTTTACTGCTTTTTTTAGTAATTCGGGCTCCACCCCCATTTTTCTCCATTCACCTGATTTGTTAGGACATGACACATTCATTTCAATACCATGAATCCCGTCCATATCATTAAGTTTTGCTGCCATTTCAACATATTCATCAAGGTTTTCACCAAAAAAGTTTACTATAATCTTTGTGTCAAATTTTTTTAAAAAGGGCAGTTTTTCTTTAACAAAAGCTTCAAATCCAATATTTTGTAAGCCAATTGAATTAAGCATTCCACAAGGTGTTTCGTAAATTCTTGGCGGTGGATTTCCTTCTTTTGGTTTAAGAGACAGTCCTTTTACAACAATCCCTCCTAATCGGTTAAGGTCAATAAATTGTGAATATTCAAGTCCGTATCCAAATGTTCCTGATGCAGTAATAACTGGATTTTTTAAAGTTAGACTGCCTATCTTAACTTCAGTAGATGGTTTCATAGTTTTAGTTCTCCAATTTCAAATACAGGACCTTCAGTGCATACTCTTTTTAATCCTTCTTTTGTTTCAATAACACATCCAAGACAGGCACCTACACCGCATGCCATTCTTTCTTCTACAGCTACATAACAGGGTATAGAGGTGTTTTGAATGATTTTTTTCAGTTCTTTAATCATTGGCATAGGACCACAGGCATAAATTGGTAGTTGAAGCTTCAATCCCTTTTCTTTAAATAAATCAGTAATTAATCCTTTGAAATCCAATGAACCACATTCTGTTGCTATATAAAGTTTTTTTGTAAGAAGCTTGAGTTTTTCAGGGAAAAAAATTTCTTTTTTTTCTCTTGCACCATAAAAAAGTATTGCCTTATCAGGAAAGTTTTTAATCAGATAGAAAACTGAGGCTATTCCAATTCCGCCTGCTATAACAATGAAATCATTTTCTGGATAAGGATACCATCTGCCAAACGGACCTGAAAGATTAATTCTATCACCTTTTTTAAGTTTGCTTAAAATAAGCGTTCCTTTTCCTTTAACACGATAAAGAAACTTGATTGTGTTTTCTTTAATATCAAAAGCACTGAAAGGTCTTCCAAGAAGGGGATCAAGCCTTTTATTTGTTCTTAATATAAAGAACTGCCCAGGTTTTGATTTTATGTTATTAGGGGTCTTTAGACAAAGAAGATAAACTTCTTCTGTAAGTGGCTTATTACTTATTATCTCTGCTTCTGTTAGTCTATTCAAAGCTTATAGAAATTATTTCGTAGTTTAAAGTTTTTGCAGGAGCTTTAATAGTTACATTGTCACCAACTTCTTTTCCTATCAAAGCCTTCCCTACAGGAGAAGTTATGGATATTTTCCCATTTTTTACATCTGCTTCTTCAGTGCCTACCAGTATAAACTCTTTTTCTTCATCAGTATCAAGGTCTATGACTCTGACTTTTGCTCCAAAGGCAACTTTGTTCTGATTTATCTTTGAAGGATCTATAACATACGCACGGGATAGCTTTGCCTGAAGTTCCTGAATTCTTCCTTCTATGAAGGATTGTTTTTCTCTTGCAGCGTGATATTCAGCATTTTCTGATAAATCACCATGTGCACGGGCTTCTGCAATTGCTTTTATGATTGCAGGTCTTTCAATTTTTATTAGTCTATCAAGTTCTTCTTTAAGCTTTTCATAGCCTTCGGGAGTCATTGGAACTCTCTCCATCAAATCAGCCTCCTTTTAATAAGTATATTTTTTAATTTAGCAGATAATAACTGAATCGGTAAAGTTAAACTATAAAAAAACCTGAAATTGCCGATAGAAAATTATGTGTTGGACTATTTTGTCATTCTACCCCTCTTATTTGTCATTCCCTCGCTTCGGCTTAGAACATCGTCTGATGGAGCGCAAGCGACCGAAGAATCTATATAGGAGACCCTTCGGCTTCGCCTCAGGGTGACAGGTAAAGAAAAGGCTGACAGGTAAAAAAAGTGACAGGTAAAAAAAGATGATTGGTAAAAAAAGGAACAGGTAAAAAATGTGTGGCAAGAAAAGGGTAACAGGTAAAAAAAGGTGACAAAAAAGAGGTCATCCTGAGCCTCCTTTTTTGTCATTCTGAGCGGAGCGTTAGCGTAGTGAAGAATCTCATCCTTTCCCGAGTAAGCGATAGCGAAGAATCTCCAAATGAGACCCTTCGGCTTCGCCTCAGGGTGACAGAAAAGGGGTCATTCCTTCGCTTCGCTCAGGACAGCGTCTGAACTTCTTATTTTGTCATTCTGAGCGATAGCGAAGAATCTAATCCTTTTTTCACCTGAGAGATTTTTTAATTAGAGAGTTCCTTTGCTGACCCTTCGCTGACTCTTCGCATAAGCTCAGGGCTTTGGCTCAGGGCTTTGGCTCAGGGCTTTGGCTCAGGACAGCGCTTCGGGGCATTAAGCTCCTCAGAATTAGGGGATGAGCGAAAGACAGCTTTTTCCTATCGGCAAATTTAAGGATAAAAGTATTTATTGACCGATTGTATTTAAGGTTTGATATAATCTTTCATGTCGCAAAAAAGACTCTTTTTAGCCTTTATTTTAGCTTTGTTAGTTATTTCTTTTGGAACAGTGGGATATATGTATATTGAAGGATGGAGCTTTCTTGACTCTTTATACATGACAATAATTACTATTGCCACTGTTGGATTTAGAGAAGTAGGTCCTCCCTCTCCACAAGGAATGGTATTTACAATTATACTTATTCTCGTAGGCATGGGTTTTTTATTATTCAGTGTATCAACTTTTACTGCTTTTTTAGTAGAAGGTGAGATAAATGTTATTTTCAGGAGGCGAAAGATGATGAAAAAGATTTCAGAGTTAAAAGACCATTATATTGTATGTGGAGCTGGGCAGATAGGAATGCACATAATTGATGAGCTTATTAAGACACAAAGAAACTTTGTTGTGGTTGAAAAAAGTGAAGATGTATGTAAAAAACTATCTGAGAATAAAATTTTATATGTTCAGGGAGATGCAACATACAGCCATGTTTTAAAATCAGCAAATATTGAAAATGCAAAAGGATTATTTTGTGCTTTAAGCAGTGATGGTGATAATCTTCTATTAATTATTACTGCAAAAGCCTTAAATCCAAAATTAAGAATTATTTCAAAAGCCAATGAAGATGAGTCTCGTGAAAAAATGAAAAATGCAGGTGCTGATGGAGTAATTCTGCCAATGTTTATAGGAGGTCTCAGAATGGCTTCAGAAATGATAAGACCTACTGCTGTTAATTTTCTTGATGAAATGCTCAAAAGGACAGATCAAATATACAGGGTAGAAGATATTTCTTTTGATGAACAATCTAAGTTTATTGGAAAAAAATTAAAGGATACAGAACTTTTCAATAAAAAAGGAATCACTGTTGTAGCATTAAAAAGGGCAAATCAATATATCTTTAATCCAGCTCGGGATGAAATTATAAATGCAGGAGATTCTGTTGTAATTATAGGTGAAGCAAAAGAGATTAGAGAGATAAAGAATTTTTTCAAGTGATTTATTTAACTAATTTTCTTTAAAATTGTCACAAAAGCTATTGCATAGTTTTTTTCATGAGAGATACTGACAAGAATTTCTTTTTTATTTTTTTCATTTAAAAAAATTTCTGGAGAACCATCAGGATTATTAATCATTTCAATATCTTTTAATTTCAATCCCTCAGGTTTCTTTAAAGCCTTAATTACCGCTTCTTTAACTGCAAACCTTGCTGCAAAATGAGGATAAGGATTTGTATGACTCAGGCAGTATGCAATTTCTTTATCAGTAAAAATTTTATTTAAAAATTTTACACCAAATTTTTCATAAAGTTTTTTGATTCTATTTACTGAAACAATATCAACACCTATTCCTTCAATCATTTTTGAGTTCCTCAATATGTGTGCAAAGACCGTGAAGCATTTTTAATTCCCAGAAGGTAAGTCCTGCTCTACCAAATAAATGTTTGAAGTTATTCATTATACTTTTTTCAATGTCAGCATTATCAGGAATATAGCCTGTTTTTTTTAAAACAGTATTAAGCCTTTCATATAATTTTTTAAGTTCTGTCTGGTCAACAAGAAACTGTCTCTGCATGTGATAATCCTTAATTTCATCACATCGCATTAACTCATAGGCAACAATCAAAACTGCCTGTGAAAGATTAATAGATGGCTGAAAACTGGAAGTGGGAATTGTTATTAGATATCCGCATTTTTCAACCTCTTCATTAAATAAACCTTTGTCTTCTCTTCCAAAGACAATAGCAACTTTGTTGTTTTGGGCAGTTTCATAAATTCTTTTAACTCCCTCCCTTACATCAACAATTGCACCTCTTTTTGAACCTCTTCTGCGAGTTGTGCCTACCACAAGAGATTTGTCTTTCAAAGCATCATCAAGATTATTAAATACAGAAGCATTTTCAAGAACATCTTCACTTCTCCATGCCATCCATTTTGCATCATCTGTTATCGGACATGGATTGATAAGGCATAAATTTGTAAATCCCATGTTTTTCATAGCTCTTGCAGATGAGCCTATATTGCCAGCTTCTTTTGGTCCAACTAAAATAAAGCTGACATTATCTTTCCAATGCATTCTTAAAATGGCTCCTCTTCATCAGAAGAGGTAGGTTCTTCAAGTTCTATGAGTGTTTTCTGGAGCTCTTCTTCTGCTGTCCTGAGTTTATTTTTACAAAACCGAATCAATTCCGTAGCTCTTTTAACTTTTTCAACAAGAATATCAACATCAATTTCCTGTGATTCAATATACTTAAGAATTTCCTCAATCTCCTTCATAGCATCGGAATAACTAAGTTTTCCCATCTAAATCCTCCTTTTCTGTGACAATACTTGAGAATTTACCTTTATATAGATGAATATCAACTTTATCGCCAATTTTTATATCAAGAGTTGTTTTTATTGCTTTTCCATTAATATAAGCGATACTGTAACCTCTTTTTAGGATATTTTCAGGACTTAAAAGATGGAGTTTCTCTTCAAATCTGTCAAGAATTAAGTTTTTGAATTTAAGTAGATTAACTGTCTTGTCAGTTAAGTTTTTATTAAAATTTTTAATTTCAAAATTTTTTTGGGTTATAAAAGAAGATATTTTGAGTTTAATTTTATTTTCTTCTGAATTTATAAGTTTTTCCTCTTCTTTTATTCTTATTCTGGCATTCTGGTGTATGTTATGCCTGAAAGAAAAAAGTTTCTCTCTCTGGGTTTGAAATTCTTTTAAGATATTGTTTTGCAATGCATTGGTTGTATTATTCAGATTACTCCGTAGCTTTTCTATGGAATTTTTTATTGATGTTCTAAGTCTCAATAAGATATTTAAATTATTTGCCTTTTCAACTTTCAAGAAAGATTCAATGTGGTGATAAATAGATTGTCTTAACTGTTCAATTTTGTTTTCAAAATCAAAGGCTCTGTCAAGAATAAATTTAGCGACTTCAGATGGTGTTTTAAAGCTCTTGAAAGCTACTATGTCAGCTACTGTTTCATCTCTTGTATGTCCGATGCCTGTAAGCACTGGAATTGGTAACAGGGCTATATTTTTCGCAAGTTCATACTCATTAAAACACTGAAGGTCTACAGTTGAACCGCCTCCACGAATTATCACAACGCTGTCAATACTTTTTGCTTCAGCAGAACACATTTTAAGTGCATTAATTATTGTTGTAACTGCTTCCTGCCCTTGAACAAAAACATCATAGAATAATATTGAAAATTTATATCCTCTTGCATTGTCACCAAGAATTTTCAAGAAATCCTCATATCCTGCTGCTTTTTTAGAGGAAATAACTGCAATTCTTTGAATTACCGGCGGGATTATATTTTCTTTGTTTTTATCAATAAGTCCTTCTTTTTTAAGTCTTTCTATGACTTCTTTTTTCATTAATGCAAGTTCTCCAAGCGTGTAGGAAGGGTCTATCTGATATATGTTTATTTTTAAACCGTATTTTTCGTGAAAAACAGCTCTGCCAGAAAAAAGAATTTTAAGTCCTTTTTGAAGATTAATGCCAGTTTTCATGAAAAAATTGTTTACTATTTCACCTTTCCATAAAACTGCATCTATCTGAGCAATAATTTCGTCTTCCTTTTTTTCAACGAGTGTAAACCAGTATCTACCATTTTTATCTGATTTAATATCTGCAATTTCTGCTGTAATCCATTGATAGTCAAAGAAATAATCCTGTATAACTTCTCTTATTTCAGAAAGATATTCTGAAAGAGTCAGATATGTTTGTTCTGTCTTAAACATTTTATAATTTTACAAATAATAATGAGGATTTATCCAATTTTTTATCTATTCCGAGAATTGTCATCAGGAATTGCTGTCTTAGCAATTTTTAGAAAATTGGCACTTTAGCTTAACCTCAAGAAAATGCTTCGCATTTTACAGCTATATCTTTTCTGTATTGCATTCCTTCAAAATATATTAATTTTACACTGTCATAGGCTTTATCCCTTGCTTCTTTTAAATTTTTACCCCATGCTGTTACTCCTATAACTCTCCCCCCGTTTGTTACTATATTGCCGTTTTCATCAAATTTTGTTCCTGCATGAAAAACTGTAACATCTTTAATATCTTTAATTTTATCAAGTCCTTTTATGGGGAAGCCTTTCTTATATTTCCCTGGATATCCCTGAGAAGCTAAAATTACACAAAGTGAAGCATTTTCAAGCCATTTTATATTTATTTGGTTAAGTTTCTCTTCGGAAATACCCATAAATATATCAAGCAAATCTGTCTCAAGTCTTGGAAGTATTACCTGTGTTTCAGGATCTCCAAATCTACAATTGAATTCAAGAACATAAGGTTTTCCGTTGACTATCATTAACCCTGCGTAAAGAATTCCCTTATAAACAATGCCTTCTGACTTTAAACCATAAATGGTTGGTTTTATAATTTTTTCAAGAATTTCTTTTTCAAGCTCTGAAGTAATTATTGGATTCGGACTGAATGTACCCATGCCTCCTGTGTTAGGTCCTTCATCATTGTCTAAAAGTCTTTTATGGTCTTTTGAAGTAACCATAGGAACAATAGTTTTTCCATCTGTAAATACTAAATAGGAGACCTCTTGACCTTGAAGACATTCTTCCACCACAACTCTTTCTCCTGCTAAACCAAAGACTTTTTCTTTCATTATAAGTCTAAGAGCTTCAACGGCTTGTTCATAACTTTGGCAGACAAATACACCTTTGCCGGCAGCAAGCCCGTCTGCTTTAACAACTATCGGAGTGCCTTTAAGTCTGATGTATTCTTCAGCATGGGTGTAAGAGGTGAAAACTTTATATTCTGCTGTTGGTATTTTATGCCTTTTCATAAAGTCTTTTGCAAATACTTTGCTGCCTTCAAGCTGGGCAGCATCTTTTTTAGGTCCTATAATTTTTTGCCCTTCTTTGAGAAATAAATCAACAATTCCTTGTGCAAGGGGGTCTTCAGGTCCAACAACTGTAAGATCAATCCATTCATATTTAACAAAATCAAGCAAAGAAGAAAAGTTTTTGCTTTCTAATTCTACACATTCAGCAATTTGTGAAATACCCGCATTACCTGGCGCACAGTAAATTTTATCAACAACTCTTGACTGTGCCAGTTTCCAGACTATAGCATGTTCTCGTCCTCCTGAGCCTATGACAAGAACTTTCATTTTCTTTCCTCCTCTATTTTTTTAACTAACCAGTAAACTATTCCTATAACAAGAACTGAAGCTACAAGAGATAATATAAAATCAATAGAATCATGTTTTAATGTAGATATCATAACCTCTCTTATTGTGGTAACAAGTGCAACTCCCACGAAAACACTTATTTTGAATTTTCCTCCTCTTAAATGTGCAATTTCTGTGTTTATAAGCTCAAGCATTACCCAGAGAATTAGAACAGAACCAAGTGCTGTTACAATTGTTTGTTCTAATTTGCCAGTAAAAATTTGATAAATATCGCTTCCGCATAAATAAACAACTGCAAAAGTGAGTATAATTAAACCAAGAACAAGGGTCATATTAAGAATTTGAGAGAAAATTTCACCATAACTTACGAGTTTACTTTTTATACGATAAGCTGGTGAATAAACTTTTATTTCTTCTTCAATATATGAACTATTAATGATGTCAAGAGTTATATCAAGGAGCTTTTCTATGGATATCAGATGTTCAGTTCTTTGCTCTATATTTTCTATTTCTTTTGATAAAATATCAACACAGGTATTTCTCACGATGTTCATAGCTCTACTTATAAAATGAGGGTCAACTCCGGCTTTTTCATGTTTTTGCCCAATTCTTATGAGGTAATCATAAAAAACTGAATCATATCTGCCAGAAAATAAGCTTATGTACCAATTCCGAACCTGATTCATTATATGGTTCATAATGGATTCATTTTTGAAAAGTTTTACAGCAGCATCTGTTTGAATTATCCAGTCATGAATGCTGTTTACAACTTTATCAACTTTATCAATCATAATAGGTGCAAGTGCAGAAAGTCTTTTCTCATCTTCTGATGTAAAGTTATAATGTTTTTTTATTTCAAGGAAAGACCTCATTTGTTCCCTCAGCTATCTCTTAAATTTTAATGTCTAAAATGTCTTATTCCTGTAAATACCATAGCCATATCATATTGATTTGCTGCATCTATTACTTCCTGATCACGGACAGAACCACCCGGCTGTATTATTGCAGTTACTCCGTTTTGAGCAAGAACATCAATGTTATCTCTGAAGGGGAAAAATCCATCAGATGCTACAACACTGCCTTTTAATGAATTCAATGCATGCATTGCACCTATTTTAGCAGAAAATACCCTACTTGTCTGACCAATGCCAAGTCCAACAGTTCTATCCTCTTTTGCATAAACAATAGCATTTGATTTTACATGTTTGCAAACTTGCCATGCAAACTTTAAACCCTTCCATTCTTCAGTAGTTGGCTGTCTTTTTGTTACTACCTGGGTTTGAGCAAATTCATCGGAGATATCATCCCACTGTTGAACTATGAATCCACCGAGTATTCTTTTTAAATCAAAACCAACGGGTTTTATTTTTCTCCCTAATGGTGGAAATTTGAGAATTCTTAGGTTTTTCTTGCTGGCAAAAACATCTAACGCATCCTTTTCAAATTCAGGTGCAATAATAACTTCATAAAAAGTAAGGATAATCTCCTCAGCAGTTTTCTTATCTACGGTCCTATTAAAAGCAATTATTCCACCAAAGGCACTTACAGGGTCACATTCAAAGGCTTTTTTGTAACAATCATAAAGAGTTTCTCCGATAGCTACCCCGCAGGGATTGTTGTGTTTAACAATTACACAGACTGCCTCAGAGAATTCATTAGCTAATAGAACCGCTGAGTGAGTATCAAGATAATTATTGAAAGACATCTCTTTTCCCTGTAAAACATCGGCATCTATTAAAGAAGGAGATTCATTTAAGGCATAAAGTGATGCTTTTTGATGGGGATTTTCTCCGTATCTTAGAGTTCTAATTAAACGAAGAGGCAATGTCCATTGGTTTTTAAAGGTTGAAGGCTCGGAGTTTATAGATGAAATTTTATCCAAATACTCTGAAATCAGTGCATCATATCTTGCAGTATGTGAGAAAACTTTTCTTGCAAGCTCAAATCTCTTTTCAATTGATAATCTGCCTTTTTTTATATCTTCAATTATTGGAGAATAATCATCAGGGTCAACTATAACTATTACATCTCTGTAATTTTTTGCTGATGCTCTTAAGAGTGTGGGTCCGCCAATATCAATGTTTTCAATTGCGGTTTCAAGGGTTACACCCTCTTTTTTAACGGTTGCCTCAAAAGGATAGAGATTTACAACTACCATATCAATAGGTAAAATGCCGAGCCTTTCCATTGCCTCAAGGTCTTCTTTTTTATCTCTTCTTGCCAGTATTCCTCCGTGAATTAGAGGATGAAGGGTTTTAACTCTGCCATCCATAATTTCAGGAAAGCCTGTATATTGAGACACATCCTTAACTTCAATCCCTGCGTATCTTAAAACTTTAGCTGTGCCACCAGTTGAAAGAATCTCAACCCCCATATTATGGAGCTCTTTTGCGAAATCAACAAGCCCTTTTTTGTCTGATACACTAATTAATGCCCTTTTTATCACCCCGATACCTCCCCATGATATTCCTGAATTGATTTTATTTTTACAGCATGTTCCTTAAGCCTTCTTATGGCTTTCAAAATTGCCTTTGCTCCAGAAATAGTTGTTGTATAAGGAATTTTATACTGAAGTGCTCCTCTTCTTATATACATAGAGTCTCTTTGAGCCTGTTTCCCAAATACAGTGTTTATTATAAAGCTAATTTGTTTATTTTTAATAAGGTCAAGCACATTGGGTCTTCCTTCCTGAAGCTTGTTTACTGTTTCTACATTTAACCCCTTTTCTTTTAAAAATCTTGCGGTTCCACGAGTTGCTGTAATTGTAAAGCCAAGTTCTATAAATTCCTTTGTAATAGAGGAAACATGTTCTTTATCCCCATCTTTTACACTTATAAATACTTTCCCATTCAAAGGAATCTTACCCATCGCACTCATTTGAGCCTTGGCATAGGCAAGACCGAAGTCTTCATCAATTCCCATGACCTCGCCTGTTGATTTCATCTCTGGACCAAGAATTATATCTACCTCAGGAAATTTATCAAAGGGGAAAATTGCCTCTTTGACTGTAACATAAGGGAGTTTTATTGCATTTGTAAGTCCAAGCTCTTTTAAAGTTTTGCCAACCATAATCTTTGCTGCCATTGCTGCAAGAGGTACACCTATGCTTTTACTGACATATGGAATTGTTCTTGATGCACGGGGATTTACTTCAAGAACATAAATTTCAGAGTCTTTCACAGCATACTGAACATTCATAAGTCCTTTAACCTTAAGCTCCTTTGCAATGGCAATTGTTTCTTCTTTAATTTTTTGAATTATTTTTTCTGGAAGACTATAAGGAGGAAGGGAACAGGCAGAATCACCTGAATGAATTCCCGCTTCTTCAATATGCTGCATAATTCCTGCAACAACTACATCAACGCCATCAGAAATTGCATCAACATCTATCTCAATAGCATCTTCAAGGTATCTGTCAATTAACACTGGATGGTCTTCTGAAGCTTTAACAGCTTCTCTCATATATCTCTTTAAAGATTCTTCATCATAGACAATCTCCATAGCTCTTCCACCAAGTACATAAGAAGGTCTTACAAGAATTGGATATCCAAGACTATCAGCTATTATCAATGCTTCTTCAAGGGAGGTGGCAGTTCCACTTGGAGGTTGTTTTAAATTTAACTTATCCACCAGTTCTTTAAATCTCTTTCTGTCTTCAGCCCTATCAATGGCATCAGCTTTTGTGCCGAGAATATTTACTCCATGAGATTCAAGTGCCTTTGCAAGTTTTAGAGGTGTCTGCCCACCAAACTGAAGTATAACTCCAAGAGGTTTTTCTCTTTCTACTATATGCAATACATCTTCAAGAGTAAGAGGCTCAAAGTATAGTCTGTCCGATGTGTCATAATCAGTACTTACTGTCTCTGGATTACAGTTTATCATTATTGTTTCATATCCAAGTTCTCTCAAGCCAAAGACTGAATGGACACAGCAGTAGTCAAATTCAATTCCCTGACCGATTCTATTGGGTCCTGAACCAAGAATAATTACTTTGTTTTTATTTTCAGTAGGTGGAGCATCAGAGTCTAAGAAATCTGCATTTGAAGAGTCTTTTAGATTATAAAAAACTCTTTCATAACTTGAATACATATATGGAGTATAGGCGACAAATTCTGCAGCACAGGTGTCAACAAGTTTATAAACAGGTTTTATGTTGAACTGCTCTCTTAACTGTCTTATTTCACTCTCAGTTTTCCCCAAAAGCATAGCAATTCTTCTATCGGAAAGCCCATTTTGTTTTGCTTCAAAAATTAGTTCCTTTATTTCGTTGTCTTTTAATTTTAAGTTTTTTGAAAATCTAATATTTTCTTCAAGGTCTACAATTTCTTTTATATTATTTAAAAACCAGGGGTCAATCCTGCTTAGTTCGTATATTTCTTCTATGCTAAAGCCTCTACGAATTGCCTCTGCAATATACCAGAGTCTTTCAGCAGTTGGATTTTTAATATGCCATCTTATATCATCTTCATTTGCATTTATTTCTTCAAATCCGTAAGAACCGATTTCAAGAGAGCGTATTGCTTTACCAAGAGCTTCTTTAAAAGTTCTTCCAATTGCCATAACTTCTCCTACAGACTTCATCTGGGTGGTTAAAATCGGATTTGCTTCAGGGAATTTTTCAAAGGTAAATCTTGGTATTTTAATAACCACATAATCAAGTGTAGGCTCAAAGCTTGCGGGTGTAACTTTTGTTATATCATTGGGTATTTCTTCAAGAGTATATCCAACTGCAAGTTTTGCAGCAATTTTTGCAATAGGGAAGCCTGTTGCTTTACTTGCCAAGGCAGAACTGCGTGATACTCTTGGGTTCATCTCTATTATAACCATACGTCCGTTTTCAGGATTTACAGCAAACTGAATGTTACTTCCACCTGTATCAACACCTATTTCTCTTATTGCCTTAATTGCACTGTCACGCATAATTTGATATTCTTTGTCTGTAAGGGTTTGTGCTGGTGCAACTGTGATTGAGTCTCCTGTATGAACACCCATAGGATCAAAGTTTTCAATGGAGCAGATGATAACGACATTATCTGTTTTATCACGCATTACTTCAAGTTCAAACTCCTTCCATCCAAGAAGACTTTCCTCTATAAGGACCTGGCTAACAGGGCTGAGTTTAAGTCCTCTTTCAAGTAAGTCCTTATATTCCTCAATGTTATATGCTATTCCTCCACCTGTGCCTCCCAGAGTAAAAGCAGGTCTAAGAATAGCAGGAAACCCGATATGCTCAATTACTTCAAGCCCTTCTTTCAGACTGTGAACTGCTGCTGAACGAGGTACCTCAAGCCCTATTTTTGTCATTGCCTGTTTAAAAAGCTCCCTGTCCTCTGCTTTTTTTATGGCGTGAAGATTTGCTCCTATAAGTTCAACCCCGTATTTATCAAGCACGCCTGCTTCACCAATCTGGACAGCAAGATTTAAGGCTGTCTGTCCCCCAAGTGTTGGAAGTAAAGCATCAGGTCTTTCTCTTTTTATTATTAATTCAAGAATTTCAGCAGTCAAAGGTTCAATATATGTACTGTCAGCCATTGATGGGTCAGTCATGATAGTAGCAGGGTTTGAATTAACGAGGACAACCGTGTATCCTTCCTGTTTCAGCGCTTTACAAGCCTGAGCCCCGGAGTAGTCAAACTCACATGCCTGCCCGATGATTATTGGTCCGGAGCCGATAATCAGTATTTTTTTAATATCAGTTCTTTTGGGCATACTACTTTAAAAGTTCCTCCAGTTCTTTTAGTCTCTTTTTTTCTCTTTCAAGAGCAAATGCTATTTCAAAAAGTCTTCTTATTTCTTTATCTCTTAACATTTCCTTCTTTATTCCCGAAGCTTTTAATCCGAGCTTTTTTCAATCTTGCTTATTTCTCTTTCATAACTTTTTATATAATCCTTGCAGATATTAATTTCTCTTTTTGTTGAAATCCAGACTTCATCATAAGTAATTGACACTTATTGAGCTCCTTTTACAATTTCCATGAATCTTTCAAAAACATCAAGTGCATCATTAGGTCCCGGTCCTGCCTCTGGGTGATGCTGTACTGAAAAAATTGGATACTCTATATGCTCCATTCCTTCTTCAGTGCCATCATAGAGGTTTTTATGAGTGAGAATTACCTGACCTTTAAGGGATGAAATATCAACACAGTAGTTATGATTCTGAGCTGTGATGGAAATCTTTCCTGTTTTTAAGTCCTTAACCGGATGATTTCCTCCATGATGACCGAATTTAAGTTTATATGTTCTTCCTCCTAAGGCAAGTCCTAATAATTGATGGCCAAGACATATTCCAAAAAGAGGTTTTTTACCAATAAGTTTTTTAATATTATTCACAGCATAGTTTAAGATTTGGGGGGCACCGGGTCCATTACTTAGCATTATACATGAAGGATTGAGTTCAAGAACAGCCTCAGCAGGTGTTTTTCCTGGAACAACATGGACTGAAAAGCCAACTCTTTTTAAATTTCTAAGTATACTTATTTTTACTCCAAAGTCATAAACAACGCATAGAGGCGCTCCTTCTTCCTTGCAATAAATGTATGGTTCTTTGCACATCATGGCACTTACATGGTCAATTTCTGAAATATCAGGATGAGCAAGGACTTTTTTATGTAAACTAACAGGGTCAAGGTCTTCTGTGGAAATAATTCCCATCTGGGCACCTTTATCTCTTAGATGTTTTGTAAGAGCGCGGGTATCAATCCCATGAATTCCAACAATATTATGACTCCTTAAATAATCTCCGAGACTTCCCTTAGCTCGCCAGTTACTTGGATAGTCTTTGTATTCTCTTACCACAAAACCTTCCACTTTTGGTCCTCCAGGAGATTCCACATCTTCTTCATTTACACCATAATTACCTATTTGTGTATAGGTCATAACAACAATCTGCCCTTTATATGAAGGGTCTGTCAGTATTTCCTGATAACCGGTCATTGAGGTATTGAAAACTACCTCTCCGATAGCCTCTCCTTCTGCTCCAAAGGCATAGCCTTCAAATACTGTTCCATCTTTAAGAACTAAAAAGGCTTTTTTCATCCTGATTTCCTCATATCAAAAACTTTATTACCCTTTATTGTAAGCAAAACTTTTCCCCGCAACTTCCACCCATCAAAGGGTGTGTTTTTACCAAGTGAGGCAAACTTATCTTTATCAACAGTCCAGGCTTTGTTTATATCAACAACAATTAAATCTGCAGAAGCACCTTCTTTAATGCCTGATTTATTAATTTTTAATATCTTTGCAGGATTTACAGTAAACTTCTCAATAAGCTCCCTAAGGCTAAGTATATCATCATGCACCAATCTAAGGCTTAGTGCTAAAGCAGTTTCAAGCCCAGAAATTCCATTTAACGCTTCCTGAAAGGGAACCTTTTTCTCATCAATATGATGAGGTGCATGGTCAGTTGCTATTACATCAATTATTCCTTCTTTAAGGGCTTCTTTTATTGCTTGTCTGTCTTCTTCCGTACGCAGAGGTGGATTTACCTTGGCATTGGTGTTGTAGTCTCTTATAGCTTCTTCTGTAAGTGTAAAATAATGGGGACAGGTCTCAGCTGTTACAGGCACGCCTTCTTCTTTAGCTCTTTTTATTAATTCCACAGAACCCTTTACAGAGACATGGGCAATATGCAAAGGCGCTCCTGAATACTTACTGAGTATTATATCCCTTGAAACAAATACTTCCTCTGAAGCTTTTGGAATCCCTTTAAGCCCCAGATAAAAGGAAATTTTCCCTTCATTCATAACTCCATCTTCGGTTAAGGCAAGGTCTTCACAGTGAGAGATAATTGGAGCATCTACTGATTTTGAGTAATCAAGGGCTCTTTTCATAATCATAGAGTTCATTACAGGCATTCCATCATCTGAAAAAGCAACACATCCTGCTTCTTTAAGCATCGCCATTTCAGAGAGTTCTTCACCTTTTAGTCCCTTTGTTATAGCACCTATGGGATATACATCGCAACTTCCTTCTTCCTTTGCCTTGGCAAGTATGTAGTATGTAACTTCTGGATTATCGTTTACAGGATTAGTATTTGCCATACAGCATACAGATGTAAAGCCACCTTTTACAGCAGCAAGAGTTCCTGTGCGAATGGTTTCTTTGTATTCATATCCTGGCTCTCTTAAATGAGTATGCATATCAATGAGCCCCGGAAAAACATAAAGTCCCTTAGCATTTATTTCTATTACTGAAGATGAAGATTTGGAAACTTTCAATTGAGAAATTTTCTTTTTAAAATAGACCTTTGAAATAATTCCATTTTCAAGGATTATATCAGCAATTCCTTCTTTACTTGTAAAAGGGTCAATTATGTGTGCGTTATAAATTTTAATAATCAACTATGCCTCCCTCGGAGTTAAAAGATAAATTACAGCCATTCTTGTGGCAATTCCGTTTGTTACCTGCCTGAGAATTATAGAGCGTGAACTGTCTGCAACCTCTGTGGAAATCTCAACTCCTCTGTTCATTGGTCCTGGATGCATTATTATTGCGTCATCTTTAATGTATGAAAAGTCTTCCTTTTTTACTCCCCATCTATGAAAATACTCTTTTAAGGAAGGGATAAAAGCACCTTTTTGTCTTTCAAGCTGAATTCTGAGAAGCATTACCACATCAGCATTTTTAATGCCTTCTTTAAGGTCATAAAAAATCCTGACATTATCTGGCGCTTGCACAGGAAGAAGAGTAGGAGGACCTACAAATCTTATATCAGTGTCAAATTTGCTTAAAAGATAGAGATTTGAACGGGCAACTCTGCTATGGATTATATCTCCCACAATTGCTATTTTTAGCCCATCAAGCCTACCTTTAATTTCAAGAATGCTGAAAGCATCAAGCAAAGCCTGTGTGGGATGTTCATTAGTTCCGTCTCCAGCATTTATAACAGAAGCAGGTGTATGTTCTGAAACAAATTTTGCTGAGCCTGAGGAAGAATGTCTTATAACAATATAATCCACATTGTAAGCTTCAATGGTTTTCAATGTATCATAAAGGGTTTCACCTTTCACAACACTGCTCATGCTTACAGAGAAATTAAGGACATCAAGGCTAAGTCGCTTTTCAGCAAGCTCAAAAGAGGTTCGTGTCCTTGTAGAAGGTTCAAAGAAAAGATTAATTGCTGTTTTACCTCTGAGGGTAGGAACTTTTTTAATATCTCTCTGAAGCACTTCTTTAAAAGCCTTAGCTGTATTGAGGATTTCCTCAATATCCTGCCTTGATAGCTCTTTTATTCCAACAAGGTCTTTCATTGTGTAATCAGAACAACTGAATCCTTCCCTGAAATTTCCTTTAAATAAACCTTTATTTTCTCATTTCGTGCAGTAGGTATAAATTTACCTGCATAGTTTGCCATTATTGGTAATTCCCTGTGCCCTCTGTCTATCAAGACAGCAAGCTGTATTTCCGCGGGTCTTCCAAAGTCCATCAAGGCATCCATTGCTGCTCGGGTTGACCTTCCAGTATAAAGTACATCGTCAACAAGTATTACCTTCTTTTCATCTATGCTGAATGGTATATTCGTTGGCTTTATTATCTTTCGCTTTCTGGAAAAATTTATATCATCTCTATAAAAAGATATATCAAGGCTTCCTGATGGAACATCAATTTTTTCTATTTTCTTTATTTTATTTTTTATTCTTTCAGAAATATAAACTCCACCTGTAACAATGCCTATCAAACATATATTCTCAGCCCCTTTATTTTTTTCCAATATTTCGTGGGTTATCCTTGTCAGGATTCTTTCAATTTCTTTTTCATTGAGAAGTTCTTTTTCCATAGCGAGAGATAAAATCCGAAATCAATAAATTATACATAATTTTTAAAATTTTTTCTATAAAAATTCTTTCTTCTAAAATTGCCGATAGAAAAAGGAGGTTTTTCTCTCATCCCGTCATTCTGAGGGGCTTAATGCTCCGAAGCGCTATCCTGAGCGAAGCCCTGAGCTTATGCGAAGGGTCAGCAAAGGGGAAGAATCTCCACAGGAGACCCTTCGGCTTCGCCTCAGGGTGACAGAAAAGGGGTCATTCTGAGCGATAGCGAAGAATCTCATATTTTTTTCACCTGAGAGATTTTTCAATTAGAGAGTTCCTTCGCTGACCCTTCGCTTCGGCTCAGGGTCAGACGATGTCCTGAGCAAAGCGAAGGGATGACAAAATAGTCTAAAATATAATTTTCTATTTGCAATTTTAGGCTTTCTTTTTATGGTTAATAAAACTTAAAGAGAAAGGCTAAATCTTATCTTGATAAACTATAAATAATATTTTCACAGTTTACGAATTAATGAGATATAATGTAGTAAAATTTTAAATATTACTAAAAATTAGGAGGAAAGAAATGCAAACATTAAAGGAAAATTTTTACAGACTTCTGCATCCAAAAATTGTTTTTTTACTAACATCTACAAGCAGGGACGGAAAGCATAATGTAATGTCCTGTGCATGGGCTACTCCAGCCTCTGAAGAGCCTCCAAAAGTTATGGTTTGTCTTTCTAAGGAACACTATACAACAGAGTTAATTAAGGAAACGCAGGAATTTGCAATTAATATACCCACAAAAGATATGGAAAAAGCTATATGGATATGCGGAAGCAAATCTGGCAGAAATACAGATAAGTTTAAAGAGGCTGGTCTTAAAAAGATTTCAGCAAGCAGAGTCTCGGCACCTCTTATACAAGGATGTGCTGGTTTTATTGAATGTAAGGTTATAAAGACATTAGATGCTGGGGAGTGTTATGCCTTTCTGGCTGATGTGGTTTCAGCAAAGGCTGATACTAAATTTTTTAAAAAGAATGTATGGCTCTCTGATACTGTGCCAATGCATCTTGGCGGGCGAAAAATTGTTTATTTTAGTTGACTTTGAAAATTAAATTTGATAGGACTATAGTGGAATATACTGTTGATTCAATAGGAAGCATAAAGATATGCCAGCCTAAAGAAGGATACAGATTTAGTGTTGATGCACTTCTTCTTGCTCATTTTGTTAATTTAAAAAGAATTAATACTATTGCTGATATTGGTGCAGGAACTGGAATTATTGGAATTATACTTGCTAAAAAATATACTGAAGCCTCTATAACAATGATTGAAATTCAGAAAGAACTTGCAGAGCTTGCTAAGGAAAGCATTAATCTAAATAATCTTGGAAGCCATGTCAAAATTATTTGTATGGATGCAAAAAATTTTAATGAAACAGGCTTTGACCTTGTCATATCCAACCCCCCTTTCAGAAGACCTGAGACAGGTCGTTTAAGTCCGAAAGATGAAAGAGCTTTTGCAAGGCATGAATTAAGTCTTACTATTATAGATATTGCAAAGATAAGCCAAAAAATATTACGTCACAGAGGTAGACTTTGCATGATTCATCTTCCTGAGAGATTAACAGAAATTATAAGAATAATGAGCAGTCATAATCTTGAAATAAAAAGACTTCGCTTTGTTCATTCAAAAATAAGTACAGAGGCAAAAATGGTTCTCATTGAGGCAGTTAAGGGAGGCAGAGTGGCTTTGAAGGTTGAGCCTCCACTTTATATTTACAAAGAAAACAGAACATATACTGAAGAGATGGAAAGCATATATAAGATTTAAGATTTCAAACAAAGCGAGGTGACAGGAGTAAGTTACATTGCTAACTCTCTGTAATAAATTATATTTTAATTATTTCCAGTATTTAAATCAAAAATTTATAATAATTACTTGAAATTGCCGATAGTAAAAGGAGGTTTTTCTCTAATCCCGTCATTCTGAGGGGCTTAATGCCCCGAAGCGATGTCCTGAGGCGAAGCCGAAGGGTCTCCTGTGGAGATTCTTCCCCTTCTCTTAAGTTCAGTCAGAATGACAAATAGTCCAAAACATAATTTTTTATTGGCAATTTTAGGTTATTATAAAAGCATTGACAAATTATCAATTTATTCGTATATTTTATTAAATTAAATAATCTAAAGGGGAGGGCAATATCATGGCTAAATTAGTTAGTATCAGTTGGAGATTTTTTGCAGTAGTGGCTTGTTTTATTCTTTTTCCATTTAGTGTTGCCTTAGCTACGAACGGAGATAACATGATTGGTATAACTCCTGCTTCTGAAGCAATGGGTGGAATAGGTGTTGGTATGCCAGTGGGAAGTATAGATTCAATTTTTAGAAATCCTGCATGGATGAACACAGAAGAAGGCTTTACCGCAAGTTTTGGTGGAATAGTCTTTCTGCCTGAGGTAAAAGCAAGATATAAAGACCCCCTTGTCGGTGATAGTGGTTATATAACATCAAAGTCTAAACTTTTTCTTGTTCCTGAGTTAGGGATAACCTATAGATTGGGCAGACAAACAGTTTTTGGTATAGCAGCATATGGTGTATCTGGTATGGGTGTGGATTATAGAAATAAAGACAGAAGACTTGTAAACATGCATACACAACTTATGCTTATGAGAATTATACCAGCCATTTCCTATCAAATAGATAATTTTGTAATAGGTGCAGGGCTTGATCTGGTGTGGGGTTCTTTAAATATGAACGCTAGGATGACAGATCCAATGACAGGAACAAGCTGGAATGCAGGTGGTGGCCAGTCTTCTTCTTATGGTATAGGGGGTAGATTAGGCTTAGGATACCATATCGGAGATTTATATTTTGGAATGGTTTATCAGACACCAACTGCTTTAAATTATAAAGGAGTTTTTGACACTGATAATGATAATGATTTTGAGAATTTAAAGCTTTATCAACCTCAGGAATTTGCTTTTGGCGCAGGGTATAAATTAATGCCAAATTTAAAAGTTGGTGCAGATATAAGATGGATTAACTGGTCAAGTGCAAAAGGATATAAAGAATTCCAATGGAAAGACCAGTGGATTTTTGCTTTAGGTGCTGAATATCAAGCCACAGAGAAATTGAAACTAAGAATTGGTTATAACTATGGTAAAACTCCCATAAGAGGCAAAAGCAATCTATCTATAACAAACTCAAATCGTATTCCAGATTTTAAAACCCGTTTCTCTGATTTTCAGGTTGCATGGTTTAATTTAATTGGATTTCCAGCCATAACAGAACATCATATATCTTTAGGTGGAAGTTATAACTTTACTAAAAATTTTTCGTTAGATATTGCTTATGTTCATGCCTTTGGTAAAACAGTGGAGTCTTCTGCAATGAATGGAGCATTTCTTGCAGGAGCTAAAAACTCTCAGAATGAAATAGGATTGGCATTTCGTTGGTCATTTTAATTTAATAACCCCTTCCCGCAAAGGGAAGGGGTTATTTTTTAAGTGTAAAGAACTAACTTACATTCAAGAGCATATTTAAGGAAATCTTCAGCACTCTGAATTATAACTCCATCAATAAAATCTTCCTGTTTCAAACCCATCATATCCACAGTCATTTTACATGCAACAAATTTTACACCCTCAAGTTGAGCCATTTCTAAAATATCTGGAAGTGATGGAATATTAGCTTTCTCTATCTTATCTTTCATCATCCATGTAGCAAGAGCAGACATACCAGGAATTGCTGCCATAAGTCCTGGTGGATAAAATTTAGCTTTTTCTACCCATCCCTTTCTGATTACATTGATTCCCATAAAAGTATAAAAAACTCTTGATTCAAGACCAAGTCTTCTTGCATTGATTCCTAATATTAACCCTGGATAAGCTCCATCAAGAGTATCCCTTGAAGTAATAAAAGCTGCCTTCTCTTGTGCCATTTTACTTCCCTCCTCTTATATTAATTTTCAATTTAAATATAATAATTTTTAGAAATATTTTCAAGTATCTTTTAATAAAGCTAAAATTGCCGATAGAAAAGAGCTGTCTTGAGCTCATTCTGTCATTCTGAGGGGCTTAATGCCCCAAAGCGCTGTCCTGAGCCGAAGCCCTGAACTTATGTGAAGGGTCTGCGAAGGGGAAGAATCTCCACAGGAGACCCTTCGGCTTCGCCTCAGGGTGACAGAAAAGGGGTCATTCTGAGCGATAGCGAAGAATCTCATATTTTTTTCACCTGAGAGATTTTTCAATTAGAGAGTTCCTTCGCTGACCCTTCGCTTCGGCTCAGGGTCAGACGCTGTCCTGAGCGAAGCGAAGGGATGACAAAATAGTCCAAAACATAATTTTCTATTGGCAATTTTAGGTAATAAAGCTAAGTCTTAATTCAACTACCTGATTTTAAGTTACTGCATTTGACATATAGTTTTAAAAACTTATAAAATTGAAACCATGGAAGCTAAAACAGTGAAAGTTAAAGGAAAAATTTTAATTGATACTGAAAGATGCAAGGGATGCAAATACTGTATTTTAACCTGTCCAAAAGGATGTATTAATATTTCAGAGAATTTTAATTCTTCAGGATATTTCCCTGCTTATTTTTCAAAGCCTGATCAATGTATTGGATGCGCGATGTGCGCAGTTGTTTGTCCAGAGATTGCAATTGAGGTTTTTAGAGAAGACTGAAGTTAAGATTCCTTTTCTTTTATGTTAAAATAAGTTAAATTTTTTTCAAAAAAGGATAAATTTATGCAAATCGGTGCAATTTTTTGCAGTTGCGCTGAACAGATAACAGAAAAAATTAATTTTGAAAAATTTAGTAAACTGATAATCAAACACTTAGCATGGTTAGAAAAGTTTGATTTAGCCTGTTCTGAAGAAAACATAAAAAAAATTATTAGATTGCTCAAGGATAGAAAACCAGATGGTCTGGTTATTTTAGCATGCACACCAAAAAACAAAGAGTCTGTTTTCAGAAATTTAGCTATAAAATCAGGTCTTAATCCTTACATGATTAACATAGTTAATATCAGAGAACAGGTTGCATGGGTTACTGAAGACAAAGACGAGGCTTTAAGTAAAGCATATAAACTATTTAAAGCTGAATTAAACAGATTAAAAAAACAAAAACCATTACAGAATTTGGATTTCACAGTTTGCAGTGATGTAGTAATTGTTGGTGCGGGAATTACAGGAATAAAGAGCGCACTTGTTTTGTCAAAAGCCAAAAGGAAGGTATATCTTGTTGAGAAAGAAAAATTTTTAGGGGGAAAAGTAGTCAAATACGATAAACTTTTTCCTGATTTAACATGCGGTCCTTGCATGGTTCATCCTATGATTGAAGATTTAATTAACAGTAAAAAAATAGAAATTAAAGCAAACACTGAAATCAAGGAAATTAAAGGATTTTATGGCAATTTTCATATAAAGACTATTTCTAAACCTACATATGTTGATTTGACAAAATGTATAGGTTGTTCTGCCTGTGAAGAAGCATGTACAGAAAGAGCCATAAAAGTAAATCATCTTTTTTTGCCAGCTGTTGCGGATATTGATGCTCAAAAATGTATAAGATTAAATGGATATGAGTGTGATAAATGTATAAAAGAATGTCCTATTCCTGGTGCAATTAATTTTAGCAGTTCAATAAAACAAGAAAATCTTAAAGCAGGGGCAGTTATATGGGCAACGGGTTTCAGATTGTTTGATTGCAGTCTTATTCCTGAACTTGGATATGGAAAATTTAAAGATGTCTATAATTCATTAGAGTTTGAAGAGATATTAAACTCTGAAGGACCAACAAAGGGAGAAATTCAAACAGAAGAAGGGCATTATCCTGAAAAGATAGCTATTATTCACTGTGTTGGCAGTCTTGAAGAAGAATATTATCCATATTGTAGTAAAATCTGCTGTCAGTATGCATTTAAGTTTAACCGTATTTTAAGACAGAATTTCCCCGAAATTGAAATCACACATTTTGTAAAAGAAATAGTTTTACCGGGCAAAAAAGCTTATAAATTATACTATCAGTCAGTAAGAGACCCTCTTGTAAAAATTTACAGATATAAATCTTTAAAAGACTTAAATATTGAGAAACATAGTTGCATGATTGTCTCCTTAAATGGAAAAGAATTTCCTTTTGATATTGTAGTTTTATGTCCTGCTATAATTTGTGAAGACTCAACAGAGAGTGTTCATGGAATATATTTAACAGGTTCAGTTAGAGAACCAATGACAATTGATGAATCCATGAATGATGCTTTATCTGTAGCTGGAGAAATTCTCTCAACTCTTCAAACTGATTCAAAAATATCTAAAGAACCAGTAATAGCAAAAATAGATTACAATAAATGCAACCATTGTGGAATATGTATTTATTTATGCCCTTTAAAGGCAATTGAAATAGTTAATGATAGTCCTAAAATTCTGGATATTTTATGTGAGGGTTGCGGAATATGTGTTTCATCATGTCCTTCAAAAGCAATTGAATTAGAAGGATATACTTATGAAGAAATTATAGCAGAGTTAGATGGTATAATGAGTGAATAAAATAGGCAAAAAGGGGGTATTATGACTGTTGGGAAATTCTTTATAGACAAAAAAGACTGCTTACTTGTAATAGTTGATTTTCAGGAAAAACTTGCAAAAGCAATGAAAAAAGAAGTTCTTGATAAAGTATTGAAAAATATTATCAGATTGAATGAATTATGTAAATTATTGCAGATTCCTGTTCTTGTTACAGAGCAATATCCAAAAGGTCTTGGAGGGACATTGGAAGAGTTAAAGAATAGTCTGAATCAATCACCAATTGAAAAAATTTGCTTTAGTTGTGCTGGAGAGGAAAAATTTATTGATAAATTAAAAGAGCTTAATCAGAAGGCGGTTATTCTTACAGGCATGGAAACACATGTGTGTGTCTGGCAAACTGCTCTTGATTTAGTTTTTAGAGATTATAGGGTTTTTGTGCCCAATGATGCTGTTTGTAGCAGAAGGAAAGAAGACTGGAAAACAGGACTTCAACTTGTAAAGGATGCAGGAGGAGTGATAACCTGTACTGAAACTCTTATATTTCAGATTTTGAAGAAAGCTGGAACAGATGAATTTAAAAAGATGTTGGAGTTTGTAAAATGATTGACTTTCATATACACAGTATTTTTAGCGATGGAGAGTTGATTCCTGCAGAAGTTATCAGAAGGGCTGAGGCTATTGGCTATAAAGCATTGGCAATCACAGACCATGCTGACCAGTCAAATATAGACATGATTGTGCCGAGAATTGTCAAGGTTTTTAGTGAAATTCAACCTTATACTTCTATTGTTTTATTGCCCGGGATAGAAATTACCCATGTGCCTCCAGATACTATTCCTGACTTGGCAAAAGAAGCAAGAAGGCTTGGTGCAAAAATTATAGTAGTTCATGGAGAAACTATAGCAGAGCCAGTTAAAAAGGGTACAAACAAGATGGCATTGCAGTCAGATATTGATATACTTGCCCATCCAGGGCTAATTGCTGATGATGAAGTGAAAGAAGCACAAAAAAGGGGGATATATCTTGAAATTACAGCAAGAAAGGGTCATAGCTTGACCAATGGTCATGTTGCTATGTTAGCCTTAAAATATTCAGCAAAGCTTGTTATTAATACTGATTCCCACTCCCCTGGTGATTTTATATCAAAAGATTTTGCAATAAATATATTAAAAGGCGCAGGACTTGGTGAGAATGATACTATTGAAGTTTTTGAAAATATGGAAGAACTTATAAGGAGGAAAATTTCATGAGACACAAGGAAGAAAACATTGAAAATTTCAAAGAAAAGTTTTTTTTACAGAAAAAAAGGATTGTTACGGGAATAATTATATTTTTATTTTTTATAATCCTTACTTTAGGTGTTTATATTTACAATCTAAAAAAAGAAAGTGACGCAAGAGAGCTTGCATATGAAGCCTACAAATATTATCTGGGACTAAAAAGGGACTCTTTAGCAAGACAGCAGAGTTTTTTGAAGTCTGCTGATTTATTTATTAAAGCCTATGATAAGAAGAAAAACATTGTATATTTACTCAATGCTGGTTACGCATATGAAAATGGGGGAGAAATTACAAAAGCAATTGAATGCTTAAGTAAGGTTTCAAAGGCAGGTGATGAAAATCTTTCAAATCTTGCAAAGTTTAAGATAGCAATGATTTATCTTAAGAATAAAGATAAAGAACAATCAGTGAAATTTCTTAAAGAGATTACATCTGGGAATTCGTTAGTAATGAAAGATATGGCATTATTTGAGCTGGGGAAAATAACAGAGCAAGAAAATAAAGAAGAGGCTTTAAAATATTATGATGAAATTTTGAAGAGGTTTCCAAATTCTCCATTATCTGATTCAGTAAAAAAGGCAGTGGAAGAATTAAAGGGGAAATAGATTATTTTTTTAAAGTTTTTGCTTTAACTTTGATAACTCCTGATTTCTTACAGCTTTTTTTGCTTATTTTTTTTAAA
>Ga0209227_1000685_pt1 | contig 28553 bp, 18 predicted proteins | sample YNPBryantNP2012_FD_185815 | JGI IMG/M metagenome (GOLD analysis project Ga0209227, IMG submission 185815) | Anoxygenic and chlorotrophic microbial mat microbial communities from Yellowstone National Park, USA - YNP Bryant NP 2012 (SPAdes)... ...
ATATCCGATACTTGTGTAGCGGTTGACCAATGCGCGGAATAGTCCACTGGTGCAAATGGAGGGTTGTACGGTACTGTATGCGATAAAGTCAAGTGTGTCGTTGTCCATAACGGCCTACTTCATACTTTTGACGATGAAACCGGCTTCTTATCCTAACCCTTTATGATAATTCCTCATACCAAATGAAACATTTCGACTGATCTAATCTATGGCCGATGAATATTGTAGGCTTTTTACACAATATTCACTTATCTTATCGTTAACATCATTCACGGTGATAGTATAATTCCGAGACCTTGCAAGACACCAACTACATCTAGCTGAATCTCTCGTGTGTGTAATTAAGGATCACTGGTACGCGATGATTCTGTACTATTAAAACAACATGTACTATTTGATAACTATCAATTAATCTAAACACCCCTTTTTCTTAACAAATCTCTTTTATTATCTACTCGCTAGCCGCTTATGCTGATGCCGTGAGGTGTTATGATGTACTTTCGGATACTGACCATATTCGTCGCTGGTTTATTATTGGTTGGTTCGTCGAGCCATCTGGCAAATGCTACTGGCCCGTCATCCACTCCTGTATTCACTCTTCTCGCTACCTACACAACCGGTTTAGGCAATCTTTCTGGTGAAACCGTTGCTGTTAGCGGCAATCGAATGTATGTTACAAATAGCAATAACAATTCACTCGACATCGTTGATCTGAGTACGATAACGAATCCGACACGAATCACACGAATCGATCTTTCACCCTATGGCGCTAGCCCCAACAGTGTTGCAGTGCGTGACGATCTCGTTGCAGTAGCTGTTGAAGCAAATCCAAAGACTGATCCTGGTTCGGTCGTCTTTTTTAACGCACAAGGTCAGTATCTCAATCGACTTCAAGTAGGTGTATTACCAGATATGCTGACCTTCACACCAGATGGGCAGCGATTGCTTGTAGCAAATGAAGGTGAGCCTAGTGACGATTACACGAGCGATCCATACGGAACGATCAGTATCATCCCGATCAGTGGTAACATCGCAGATTTGAGCAATGCAGACGTGATCAATATTGGATTCAGCGACTTTGAAGTAGGTGGTGCTAAGCGCGCTCAATTTGATACCGCCACTCGCATCTTTGGGCCAACGGCAAATGATTCTGATGCAGTGCAGAAGAATTTGGAGCCGGAGTATATCACCGTCACGAACGACAATCAGTTCGCGTTTGTTACCTTACAAGAAAATAATGCAATCGCAAAGATCAATCTTCAATCGAACACGGTAGAGTGGGTGCGATCGCTCGGCTTGAAGGATCACTCTTTACCAGGTAACGATCTTGATGCCAGCGACAGAGATAACACCATTAATATTACCACCTGGCCGGTCTTCGGCATGTACCAACCAGATGCGATCGCTTCCTACATGGTGAACGACCAGCTCTATCTTGTCACTGCTAATGAGGGGGATGCACGTGATTACACCGGTTATAGTGAGGAGCGACGAGTAGGTGTTAGTCAGTATCAACTCGATCCAACGATTTTTCCTAATGCTACGGCGCTAAAGAACAATACTGCCCTTGGTCGATTGACCGTCAGTGCTGCGAGTGGTGATCTCGATGGTGATGGTGATTTTGATCAGATTCATGTCTTTGGTACGCGCTCGTTCTCAATTTGGAGCAGCGAGGGGCAGTTGATTTTCGATAGCGTTGATCGGATTGAAAGGATCGTCGCAGAAACCTACCCTGAATTTTTCAATAGTGATAATAACGCAAACACCCGCGATACAAGGAGTGACAATAAGGGGCCTGAGCCAGAGGGAGTGGCAATTGGGTTCATTAATAATCGACCTTACGCCTTCATTGGTCTTGAGCGACAAGGCGGTGTCATGATTTTTGACATAAGTGTCCCGACGGCACCGACTTTTGTGCAGTATATCAACAACCGGAATTTCAACCAAACAAGCGTTGGTCCTGATAGCGGGCCAGAAATTGTGCTGTTCGTTCCGGCCAATAGTAGCCCGAACGGTCTGCCACTGCTCTTCGTAGCAAACGAGGTTAGTGGCACAGTGAGCATCTATCAGGCTCAGCTCCAGTGGCGCTCCTTCCTACCGATTGTCAAAAACGAGTGAAAATTCTCGCTTATCAGAAAAAGAGCGGCTGGTGGTCGTTATGAGCCATCAGCCTCATTCTTTTCCCGGTCTAGGAATGGATACGTTCGAGGAGGATCAGAACCATCAAGACCTCTCCGCTTATACAGGAAAAGAGAAATTGGTCTACCTCTTGCACTGTTAAGAGACGGGCTGAGGTTCGCAATCATAGAGCAAGAGAATCTTGCTTCAGACGCGCTCTCAGCGCCTGATCTAATGATCCAGTTTTTTAATCGTGAGAAAATCTCAGAACTACTGTGAAAAGAAAATTCACCATCCTCTACGGCATAGGCACTTCCGCCGCCGTTATCACCCAGTCGTGAAACAGATCGTCTAGCTCACATGCACACGCCTGCTCGGCGGCACGTAGCAAATCAGGTCCTGCTATTTCGCAGAAGCTGTTGGTCGTCACATATTCCTGTAAAAAGCGATCAAACGCTGTTTCGCCGATGCGTTGGCGTAACGCATGGAAAAAGAGTGCCCCTTTCGCATACACAACCGGTACGTAACGACCATTATGTAGCGCTGCCGGTGGTGTCGCTAGCGGTGCATCACCGCCACGTTCACGCAGACGACGGTACGTGGCGCGAAAGGCATCGAGTTCGGCCTGAGCCTGTGCTGGTCTGTCAGTCATCTGGTAGTAGAGAATCTGACTGTAGCTCGCCAGGCCTTCATCAAGCCATGCCTCGCCTTGGGCATCGTTCCCCACCAATCCGTACCACCATTGATGACTGATTTCGTGCACGATGGTTGTCTCTAACAACTGATCATCACGACGGTAGAGGCGCTGCTCGATCAGCACCACACCCGGATATTCCATGCCGTAGAACTGCGTTAACGCGGCCTGAATGATCTCGAATTCGTTGTAGGGGTATGCGCCGAAACGTTGGTTGAAAGCGCGTAATGCTCTGGCGGCGATTTCCAGGCTCTGAGCGCCGGCTGCTTTATCACCTGGTTGGACATAGCTCACCACGCGAATACCATCAACTTCGGTGTACATTTGCTCCAGTCCTTGCAGCGCAGCCAAGTAGAACTCTCGCTGAGGGCCGCTGACGAAGCGCGCAATCTGACGTTGTTCGGATGTTTGGTGATGTTCGATGCGCGTGCCGCTACTTACCAGATGCCAGTCAGTCGGTGCGTCTACAACGACATCGTAGAGCGCAATTGCGCTCACCGTGAAGTCGCCACGTGCTTCAATCGGGCGCGTATCCCAGCCGATGCCGGGAATGTAGCGGGCGAGCAAAGGGTAACTAGAGGCAATTGACCAGACTCCGACTTCCATATTGTAGGCGCCAAAGCTGCGCTGACTGGCATTGCGCGGGGTACGGGCGATGAAGGTCATTGAGGCTGTTACGCTGTGACCGGGCCGCAGTGCTTGCGGCAGGATTAGCCCGATCAGCGTATCGCCATGAAGTGTGCGTGACGGTACAGGAATACCATCAATGTGAGCCGAAGTGACATCAAGCCGTCCACCGAAGTCAGGGTGGTTTGGGTAGAGATGAAACCAGATGGTATCAAACGCAACGTCGCTGTGGTTGGTCAGGTACACGCTCAGTTCGCCGCGAAGCTGTGGCCCTGCGGGATCAAGGGAGAGATGAAGCGTATAACGATCCCATGCTTCATACAGCACAGCATCAACATAGTCTGACCGCATCGCGGCAGTTTGTTTCGCGATAAAGGGATCAAATGTCGTGCTAGCCGATGGTGGATCAGTGTGAAAGATACCAACCGGCGCGAGTAGTGAGAGGCTACTGAGTGTTACAATGAGAAACAGCAATAGTCGGATCATACTAGCATCTTATCACAACCTGGCTGCTTTGATGAGTGGATATAGCCTCCTGCGCCGTGGCACCATACATTGAGCCGCAGTCTTGTCGAGAGAGGAACCACCAATGCTTGATTGGCTGTTCAATAGGAGAGAGCGAAGTGAACCACCTGATCGGTCGCCGATTATGCGCGGTGATCGACCCGGATCGCCAATCGCTCTCCGAGTGGCTATGATCGTGCACGATCCGTCGATCCCTGAGCGAGGTGGTTTACCGTTGAGCCGAGTGATGGGCTGGAACGATGCTGAAACCCTGGCCCAGCAGTACATTGCTGATTTGCGGGCGTGTTCGGGAGGGATCGCCGATTACCAGATCGTATCGCGGCGGGTGTTTGATGAGTTTCCGGTCAAAATCGACGGCTTTCGCTACGATAGTGCAACTTACTTGGCGGCATGGGAACGACGACAACCGTTTCACCAACCTGACGAAGTTGATTACGAGCGATTGCTGGCCGAAATCGGCCTAACTGAAGCAATTGAACAGGGCGAGATCGACGAAATCTGGCTGTTTGGCTTTCCCTACGCCGGTTACTACGAGAGTCGGATGGTTGGGATTGATGCGTTCTGGTGCAATGCGCCACCACTGTTTCTACCGACGGCCCGCCGCTACATCGTGATGGGTTTTAACGTCGAACGCGACGTTGGTTGTATGCTAGAGAATTTTGGTCATCGGGTCGAGTCAATTATGGCGCATGTGTACCGGCATCATCCGCCAGAACGGAATCTTTGGGCACGATTCACGCGGCTTGACGAGTGCGGAAATGTGCATTTTGCGCCGTCAAGCGCTCGCGACTACGATTGGGGGAACCCACGCCGTGTCTGGTCACGGGCCGATGCCTGGTACGCCTTTCCCGACCTGAGTACACCACCGCGTCTGATGCACTGTACCGAATGGGGCGCTGGCGATATGCGGCTACACCATCTCTGGTGGCTCGACCATCTGCCCAGAGTGGCCGGTGAGACTGACGGCGTATTGAACAACTGGTGGTATTACGTCTTGCAACCGTGGGCGGTACCATTGTAGATGGTTATGAGGCTGAAGAAGAACGCCATGAAGGTAGTCCATCAGGAACCGGTTGTTGTTGCCCGTAGCCAGCAGACCTTGATGATCGCGGCGTATGCGGTGATCAGTGTAGCGCTCGTCGATTTTACCCTTTTTCATGTTCACTTACCACCACTGCGTTTCTACCCTGTCATCCTGCTCTTAAGTCTGTTGCTGGTGTTGAATGCAGTCTGGAACGGATTGCAGCAGCGGTTGGGTGAACTGGCGGCGAATCAGCTCTTTTTCAGTCTGAGCACCGTCATTTTTCTGATCGTGAATTATTTGGGTCTCGATGAAGGCTGGACGTTTTTGCCATTTTTGCTCTTTGTGATTGCCTCGCAGGCGGTTGTTGGGCTGGGCATACGATACGGACTCGGTCTCAGCGGATTACTTCTTCTTAGTTGGAGTGGTGTCCTCTGGTTACGAGGGATGCCACCAGCGTTGATTGTGGCTCAGATACCATCTATTGCATTAGGCTTGATCTTTACGCTCGTTTTTTCAATAGTACTGACCCGTCTCAGTGAACAGATGGTGCGTACTGAACGATTGGCGACTGAATTACAGGCAGCCAATGAAGCATTAGCTGCCGCCCGTGAACGCGAACTGGCATTAGCTGTGGCCGAAGAGCGAGTACGGCTGGCCCACGAAATCCACGATGGTTTGGGTCATCATCTCACCGCTTTATATGTCCAGTTGCAAGCGGCTACTCGACTGCTCGACCGCGATCCAGAGCGGGCAGCACAGGCGCTAAACCTCTGTCGCGAAGAAGCTCAGGCAGCATTACGAGAAGTGCGGCAGAGTGTCGCGATAATGCGCAATAATCCGGTTGCCGGTCAACCTTTACCGGCGGTCATTGCCGGGTTAGTGCGTAATTTCAGTCGCGCATCTTCGCTCCAGATCAGCTTTATTCAGGAGGGTGAAGTCGGCGATATTGATCCGGCAACAGCCATGACCCTCTTCCGAGCTGTGCAAGAGGGTCTTACCAATGCTCAAAAACATGCCCAGGCTACAACGGTAGCGGTGCGGTTGATTGCTACTGCCGATAAAATCCACCTCGAAGTGATCAACGACGGCCCACCTGCACCGCCAGTTGCCGAAACTGGCTTTGGGTTAGCCGGATTACGTGAACGAGCTACCCGGTTAGGCGGAGAGATGCAAGCCGAACCGCAGCCCACAGGCGGCTTTCGGCTTGTTATCACATTGCCTCGCTCAGGAGGAACAGTTCATGATCCGCATTCTGTTAGTCGATGACCAGACGTTAGTACGGCAGGGCATTCAGACCTTACTCGACCTCGAAGACGATCTGACGGTGGTTGGTACAGCCGCTAATGGTCAACAAGCCATCGAACTCGTGGCCCGTTTACAACCAGATGTGGTACTCATGGATGTGCGGATGCCGTTGATGGACGGGGTGACTGCGACACGGGTGATTAACGAACGTTGGCCGCACATTGGCGTTATCATCTTGACAACCTTTGACGATGATGAGTTTGTGATCGAGGGCTTGAAAGCTGGTGCGCGCGGATATATGCTCAAAGATGCTGATTGCAGCGAGATTGTTGCAGCAGTGCGTATTGTTGCGCGTGGCGAAGCACTGATTCAGCCAAGCATTACTCGCAAAGTATTGGCCGAATTTACCCGTCTGGCTGCCACTAGACCCACGACCGCCTCATCGGCTTTAGCTGAACCATTGACTGAACGCGAAATGGATGTCTTACGTGGGATTGCCGCCGGGCATTCCAATCGCGAGATTGCCGAACATCTCTGCATCAGTGAGGGTACCGTGAAAAATTATGTCTCCAGCCTGCTCGCCAAACTAGCGGTGCGTAATCGGATGCAAGCGATTATTCGGGCGCGTGAATTGGGGTTAATCTTGTGATCCAGATCACTGATTGAGAATGGTACTTTATGAAGATAGTGTCCATAAATCGCTGACAAGAAATGTTTGAAATTCTTTGATCTGTTCATCAAATTGTCTTCCGATTAGATGTTCCGGTGGGCCGATGTAATAAACTCCTTCTAATCGATTCAGAGCAACTGTATAACTGAGGAAGTGATTACTTTTGAACGTTGAACTGATGCCAAAGGAATTATTTCCGATTCTAGATCGCTGAACGTCATGCAAGAAGATTGCTATTACTGGCATGTCTCTTCCAAGAAGCTTACTAAGGAGATATTTATCAAGAAAGATTTTATCCAATCGATCCTTACTTGTCGTCTTTACCGATGCAACAATTTCTTTTTCGTGGAGCGTTCTCGTCTCGGAGACGATAATAGCTCTGCCTTGCGAAAATACCATATCTAATTCATAAGACATTTCATATTCAGGATAATCAGGCAGCCGGATAGTAAGCGTTCTTGACTCGCAATGTAATCCTAATTTCTGAATAATGAGTCTAATGAATATCTCGAAGAGTTGTCCGATACGCTTCCGTGATTGATTGGTATTTTCAAGCGAATCGCCAATACAGCCAATTGCCTGCTGTATTGTGTAGATAACTTTGTGAATTCCACGAGACTGCAAATACGTCTGGACACCTGGTTGATTAGTAACATTATGCCTGTCATTCGCCAGTTTCCCAAGAAAGTCTGTAAACTGTTCTCGTTCATCCCGGAATTGATCCGGTCTATCGATAAAAAGGTTTGTATTTAGTGGCCGAGTGATTCTATAGCCATGCAACTGATCAAACTGATAAAAGATGTAATGATGGCGGTTAGGGGAGGTAATTCGGGTTGGTGGTTGGTGATATATAAATGCCAAAAATGAATCACATAGTGTATAGAAATCATCCAGTTTACGGAGATAATTCTTATCTTGAATTCTGAATTGCAGATCTTGCAATGTAATATTGCTCATCGAAGAGATTTCCTTCGCTTCGCATGCTCAACATCGTATTGGATCCATTTCTCAATTGGCCAATCTTCGACCAGCTCGACACGACGGACAGCCCATTGGCAATATTCAAGCGAAATATCACATCCCTTCCAGCGCCGTTGCAGTTGTTCCGCCACCACAGCAGTCGTTCCAGAACCAAGAAATGGATCAACGATGACATCACCAATGTTGGACGAAGCCAGAACCAGCTTGCGGAGAAGCTCTTCGGGTTTTTGGGTAGGATGTGGTGTTTTCTCGTGCATACCGTTGCAGGTTGTCGGTATTTCCAAAACATCTTTGGGTTTGGCACCTCGTGGATGCGGCTGCCACATCTGATGACGTCGTCTACCTCTACTGTACTGGCTGGTCTCGGCTTGTGGGTGTTCGGGATACTTTAATGTATGATTCCCATAAGGAATGCGAATATCATCAATATTGAATGTGAATTGTCGATCCTTTCTAAAATGGAGAATACTTTCGTGTGAACGTCCCCAGTCTCTGCCAAGGTTTGCTTTATTTTTGTAGTGCCATATCAGCCAGCGGCATCCTCTGAAGAAGCGAGATGCGGGTAGTTTCAGATCGGCAATAATTTCAGAGAATCCACAAATATACAGGGTACCAGTTGGTTTCAGCACACGAGCCGCTTCAGCAATCCATTGCAATGACCATTCAACATACGCAGCTTGCGATTCGAATGTATCCCATGCCGCTTTTTGGATGTTGTATGGCGGATCGGCAAAGATCATATCCACCGACTCGGTTTCCAGTGACCGCAGCCAGGCAATAGCGTCTCCAATCCATATCTCGCCATGAGGATGTGAGTAATAAAGCATAGGTCTTTCAGGAACGATGCAATCTTTTTCAACGTCAAAAATTTCTCCTTTGAGTATTTGTTGACCGAAAAAAGTAGGAATTTCTTTGTTACGGATATACGATCCAGAGATTTCTTTCACTTCAGAGGGTGGAGAAATCTGATCATGAAATTCTTCCATACGCTTTATCATATCTCCTTAATGAGAATGTTTTAGAGAGTTGAAAGTGTATCGAGTGTATAATGTAGCAAAGAGGTCTTTGACTGTCAAGAATGAGATGCTCTCGTCAGGTACTTCGTGAAGCAATTATCATAACAGGGCGAAGCATGCTTCGCCCCGTCGATCTCTGCATCTAACCGACTCGTTTCGCCGTTTGTGTGCTGTAGGTACTCTCGAAGATTTTATCGGCGTTCCCAGCCTCAAACCCTTCACGACGATGTTCACGGCGCAGTTCGTGTGGAGGGAGATGGGCAAATTCATCGAGTGGTCGCCGTTCGGCAAATTCGACATACGAACCGGCAATCTGATGCCGTTCGCCACCGGCAAACTCGGCCCAGATCATTTCAGCGACTGTGCTCGACTGGAGTAATTTCTCATCAGGACTAACTTTGATCTTCCCGCCAGCATCGTTAAGCTTAAAACCATGCCGCTCGAGGAAGGCATTAAAATCGGCAATCGTATTGTATCCGGTCGGTACGTTGTGAACGGTAATGGTGAAGTGATTGAGGTAATAGCGATTGTAAATCACCCAGGCCGCATATTCACTCTCGGCAGCCAGACGTTGATAGTCGGCCCAGGTTGGTAATCGCCAGAGTGGACGATGGAGAAAATCGTCAACCTGATTGGCATCGTTCAAGTCAAGTGAATCAACCGGATCGGCGGTAACTTCAGCAGTGTAGCTATGGATAATGGCTGCCGCTTCTGCTGAGAGATCATTCACCCGCAGTTCAGAGATGAAGATACGCGGCAGATCGGGACGTGGTGGATGGTACCAGAATGCGTCGAGCTTTTTGGCCGGGAAGTGGTAGCGATCACGACGTTGGTAGCCGTAGTACAGAAATATCTTTTCCAGTGAACGAATTCCTAGGTGTGGCACTCCCAGGGTACGGAATGCAATGTGATCGTTCTCGATGTGATCAGGTGTTGCGATAATCCCTTCGCCGACCATCGCCTGCGCAATTGCGGTGACGTCTGGAACCCGTTCGCGGTAACGGCGCATTAAACCTTCCAGGACGTGCTCGAAGATTTGGATACGGTCAGTAGTTGTTGTCATAGTTCCTCACATGTATTGTGCACCACGCCAGCGTGGTGTCATACCGGCGTCTCTATCATACTCGACAAACGGGCGATCATGGGATACGCCAGAAGTTGGATTTGGTTGCAGGTAGAGCTTTTAAGGATTTTCGCCCTGGATGTGCGGGCCGCTGTCCTGCGTCTTGCAGTACGTGGCTGGAAACCATCGTTTGACGCATCAGCATACTGGTTGCCCCCCAGTTTCAGGCCACCGGTGTTGATGAATAGAGCAATGGCAACCAGACTCGCACTTCAGTGCCATCGCCAGGACGTGAAATGATAGTTACATGACCATCGAGAGCCGCAGCCCGTTCCCGCATCTGACGCAAACCCAGGTGACCGGCTGGCAGTTCTTCGCCCGGATTAAACCCAATTCCGTCATCACGTACATGAATGATCAGTCCCTGGTCACGCACTCCTAGCTTGACCCAAACCCGACGAGCCTGCGCGTGTTTGGCAACATTGTTCAGCGCTTCCTGAACAAAGCGAAAGGCGGCTAGTTCCAATACTGGCGGTATATCAGGGGGCAACTCGGCGAAATCGATGGCAACATTCCGGTCATGTTGTTCGGCAAACTCCTGAACGAAGCGCCGGAGCGCACCGGCAAAGCCGAGCTGTCCGATTTCAATCGGGCGCAGGGCAAAAATTGCCCGTCGTAACTCTTCAATCTGGCGCCGCAGGTTCCTCTTGAAATCGGCAAACTCGGCGCGTAGACGTTCTGGCTCTTGTTGGAGCCAGTCTTCCCACAAATCGATCCGCATCCGCATAAATGCCAACGATTGGGCAACACCGTCGTGGAGGTCACGAGCAATGCGAGTACGCTCGGCGCTGATAGCGCGTTCAACAGCAGCTATGCTGGCAATAACCCGGTCACGGCGCCGACAGTTGATGATTGCTTCGGTCAGTTCAGCGGCTACAGTTGCTAACAATGGCTGTCGGCTTTCTGTCGCGGCTGCCTTGTCTTCTTTCAAAAATGCTTCAATCCAGCCAATTGGTTGTACTGCTCGTTCAACCAACGGTAAAATCAGACATGCTGTCCAGGCACATGGCTGTTGTGGTTGGAGTATAACCGGTTGACTCGGAGGGATGCTCATCGAAAGCTGATGGAAAGCAGTTCTGGTGCGTTCGAGGGAGGCGGCATCTATCCCGGTCACTCGTGCAGTATACGGCTGTCCTCGTTCATCGATAAGAACGATCGTGGCAGCAGCCGCATGGACTAATCTGGCCGGCAGAGTAATGGCGTAATCGAGGACTTCATCGAGAGTCGCACTCGATGCCACGCGCTGATTTATTTCGTAGAGCAATTCCAGCCGTTCGTTACTTTCGCGCAGTGCCTCAAGCATCCGCGCTTCATTCGACCTACGGATCTGCTCTTGACGAATGGCCCAACTGAACACCACCCAGATAGCACCAAAGGCGAGAATACCCCAGACAATTGGATCAAGGGTTCGCCCAGTCGGTGTTTCCATCGCCGCGTCGAAGAAGATACCTTCTACCATCCGGGTAAGCGCAAACAGCAATCCTACAACTGCGGCGAGCGGCCAGCGTAAGCGGATCAGCAATTCAATTGTATTGGATGGCGGTGATTTCATGGGTCTTTCTTGATAATGTGTTCAAAAGCCCGATAGTGTAATGGTAGAGCCTGTTCGAGATGACGATCAGCGACTGCCCAGGTATGCGCACCATCAGGAAGAGCAGCTTGCGGGGTGGCATTGGCGATACCCAGCGTAGCCAGTGCCCGTAGTAGGTACTCACCCCGATAAAAATTTGAACCCCATGGTTCAATGTGCTCTGGCCCATATTGGATCATCCAGCTAATTCGACGCAGTGCAGTTCTATCGGCCTGCATAAGCAGGCAAATCGGATTGTGATCGCGCAATTGTTGCCAGTTGCGTGGACGACCCAGTGCCGGATCAAACATCGGTGCCGTAAAGAGCGTATCGTAACGACGCGGTCTGCGACCACAATCACTGGCGTATGGGAAGGAGCCATCGTAGGCGCTGACGCTTACGAACAGCTCCGGGCGCATGGCAACAGCTTTGATCGCCATATAACCACCAAGTGAAAATCCGGTAATCGCTCTGGCACGCGGATGAGCGTTGAATTGGTGTTCAACAAGAGGCAGTACCTCATCGAAAAAGAACGTAGCGAAGCGACCATGCCCAATGCCCGGCGCATCGGTCAATTGTGGCGCAATGAAATCGGCCAGTAAACCGGGAATGCGGTTGTCAGTACTGGCTAAACCGGGCATAACTAACAACATCGGGCCAATCTCACCCCGTGCGCGTACTCGCTCGTAAACATCAATGGCGCTTCCAATCCGGCTATCATCTTCACGTCGATTGATCCACTCACGCTCGTGACCGCGCAAAAGATAGACAACCGGTAGCGCCGGACCATCAGGATCGTACTCTGGCGGCGTATAGATATACATTCGTCCGTTGACCCCCAGGCTGGTGCTGGGCCATTCAATCAATTGAGCACGTGGATCGATCTCCATATCACTTCTCTGGCGGTGTATTCAATAACCGGTCAAGCAAGTCAGTCGCGGGAATTGTGCTCTCGTGTTGCAGTGGCATTGGCAGGTCATCGGGCGAAGACACCTGCCGGGATGCTGGTGTTGACGGATCGGTGATAGCTGTTCTCAGCCACGGTAACGGTGGCGGCAAATCGGTGATAACCGGTCTCTGCCACTGTAATGGTGGGGGCAGATCGGTAGGTGCTGGTGGCGATGTGGGCAGCGACTGAGCCGGCATGTCATAGCGACCACGTAAGCGCTGCTGCCAGACGTAGCCGGTGGCAGCGATAAGTGATGGCAAGAGGGCCAGGCCCGCTACCACTTGAAACACCAACCCTCGTGGCGTATTGAGATTGAGCAGTGCGATCACGGATGCGGCTACCGCCAACATCAGGCCACCTACCCAGAGACGATGCCACCAGTCCGCGTTACGCCAGAAGAGGGTTAGCCCGACAACAATTGTGAACAGGGTGATGAGTGTTACGATAGTGCCGACGGTGAACAATGACCAGGTTGCCAGACTACTTCCTCCAAGGATAAACACCAGGCAGCCAAATGCACGCACCGGACTCCGAAAAAGCACCCTCAACAAGCGACCGATTCCTCGCATATATGCTCCGATAGATGTATTCCTTGCAGCATACCATGTTCATTGTGCGTGAAGGTTCGCTTGCAGGCAAATGGGTTCTGCATATTCTTGAAAAAGGGGCGATGGTAGATGTCGGGAATTTCTCTCTCCGGTGGCCGAAATAGAGAAGGAAGCGGTCCCTGCCCCTTGTGGGAACGGAAGGGGGGCTGGAGGGGAAGGTGAGGGACGCCAATGGTACAGCAAGTGAAGGCTGCAACAGAAGCACTTTTCCGACTCGTTTCTAAAATACTGGTGCTACGTAAAACAGATCGCGGCGAAACATGGTACCATACCGTTAACGAGAAAGGATTATCGGTTGCATCACAACGAGTAGTGCCTGGCAATTTCGGTACAGGATGAAAGGCCCTCTCGGAACGGTGCCTCGTCGGAGATAGTGCTATGCCACGAGTCCTGATTTTACACGCATCGGTAGGAACCGGCCACAAGCGTGCGGCTGAGGCGCTGGCTGCGGCGTTTAGCCGTCGTCAGCCAGGTGAAGTACGAGTCGAGGATGTCCTCGACCACACCTCACGGCTCTTTCGCCTCGCATATGCCCGGTCGTACCTTGAATTGACCGACCGGGCGCCGCTGGTATGGGGGTATTTTTACACGCAGACCAATGCTGATCCGAATCTGGCCGAAATCACCAACAACATTCGCAAACTAGTTGAGAGCATCGGTACCAACGGTCTTAAAGAGGTGTTACGCGCATTTCAGCCAGACGTGATTATCTGCACCCACTTTCTACCGATGGAGCTACTGGTTGGGTATAAGCGGAGTGCCCGTCTGACTGAGCCGATTTATTGTGTCATCACCGATTACGCAGCTCATACATTCTGGACCTACACCGAGATTGATGGCTATTTTGTTGGTGATGAACAGACGCGCAATCAATTGATCGAGCGTGGGGTAAGTCCACAACAAATTGTTGTGAGTGGTATTCCAATAGATCCCTGTTTTGCCGAGCCAAACGATTGCTTGTCGGCACGTCGGCGTCGCGATCTGCCCATGGAAGGAACGGTCGTTACCCTCTTCGGTGGCGGAATTGACGATGAACACGTGCGGCTGATGGTGAGTGGTTTAATGCAGAGTCCACTAAAGGCCACACTGATCGTGGTTGCCGGTCGCAATACGACATTAGTCGAATCGCTGAGTGACTTTATCTCCACACCCAATATTGAATTGCGGGTACTGGGATTTATCGATTACGTCGATGATCTGATTACGGCCAGCGATTTGGTCATTACCAAAGCTGGTGGTTTGATTGTAAGTGAAGTCATGGCACGTGGCACACCGATGATTATCGTCGATCCAATCCTTGGTCAGGAGGAATGGAATGCTGACTACGTGGTGAGCACCGGTAGCGGCATCCAGTTGCGAATGTGTGATTCGGCGCCACGAGCTGTCTTGACGCTGTTGAACCACCCAACGATGTTGGCCGAAATGCGGCGTTGTGCCCAAGCTGCGGCCCATCCACGTGCTGCACTCGATATTGCTGAAAAGGTGATTGCCGATCTTGCCCATCATGTTCACGATTGAGTTATGACGAACCGACAACCAATTGATGTCTTGTTTGCCATTTCTGATACTGGAGGTGGTCACCGCAGTGCTGCGGTGGCGATCAGTGCTGCGCTCGAACTAATGTCAGGGAAGAGTATTACCTGGGCTATCGAAGACCTCTTACAGGCAACAAATGTGCCCGGTATTCGTAGTGCCCCTGGTATCTACGATCAGTTATCAACCCGCTGGCTCAAGCTGTACAATTTCTCGTTTCGCCTGACCGACTCTCAATCGACCGTGAGTTTTCTGTCGCGGATTGTCTATCTTATCGCTCGCCAGAATCTAGATCGCCTCCTCAGTGAACGACAGCCGCGCTTAGTCGTCGTCACCCACCCGCTTGTTCATCGGCTGGTCTGTGCCGCTCGTCGCCGCCGTCGGCATGCATTTCGTGTGCTGACCGTCGTCACCGATCTGGTTTCGTTGCACGCTTCTTGGAGCTACCCTGGTGTCGATCTGGCGCTCACGCCAACCGATGAAGCCTACCGATTGATGCACAAACGTGGCATGAAACCCAGCCAGCTTCAGCGTTGTGGCTTTCCGGTACATCCGAAGTTCGCTGCCGAGAATCGCGATGCACCAACAGCCCGTCGCGATCTAGGGTTTGATCCGGATCGGTTTACCGTGCTCTTGACTGCCGGTGGGGTTGGTTCTGGTCGACTCGGTGAACTGGTGCAAATGCTCGAGCAACAGATGCCCGACAAACAGTTTCTGGTTGTCACCGGCAAGAATCGTGCGCTCTACGAAGAGTTGCGGAATGGGCCACGGTTGCCCTATACCCATCTGTTTGGTTTTGTTCACAACATGGAAGAGTTAATGGCGGCCAGTGATGTTGTGGTGACCAAAGCCGGTCCAGGAACATTGATGGAAGCTCTGGTGATGCGCAAACCAGTGATCGTTACCGAAGCGGTCGGTTTGCAGGAACACGGAAATATAGATTTTGTTCTCAATTACGAATTGGGGTTCTTCTGCCCAACGAATGAACGAATTGTAGCAGCTATTGCCAGTCTTGAAGACCCAGAGCGCTATGCGGCAACGGTAGAACGGCTTAAGCATGCCGTGCCACGTGATGGCGCTATCCAGATTGCCCGTATTATTCATCAACAGTTAAACCTGCAATCGGTGATACGTCAGGTGTAGAGGTGCTTTCGTACTCTGGAACATCGTATCGGTGACTCGATTGCACCACAGCAGGTATAAAATAGTTTCGTGCGATCAATCTCATGGCGATTACCTGAGAGTAGCAATCGGCTCAACAACGACTGACCGCGTAATTACTGAAGCCAGGGTTCAGGAATACCCGTAAGTCATAACGAATACCGGTACTACCGTCTGCGTAGCAGTCGGTTGTACCGGTATCGTATTTGTTTGCGACGCACGATCTACACATAACCAGTACGCTAAGCAGTTGCCCGGCGCGCCGAATGTAGCGTACCGATCACATCTCCCTTTCCCTCACTAGGTGTCGGACTTGTCTGTTGCAAGCTCCATCCGCGCCTGATTAGGTGTCCTACGCAGACAATTGCCAGCAGTGTTCCAGGCTTCTCGATAACCGTCTACCACTGCCGGCGTGCAAGAGGACGAGTGGTAACACTCGCAGCAACGCACCGTTACCGTAGTCCCATTTTTTGCAGTTGGTTGCCAACACCGAACACCATCCCATCTGGCGTATGTACCCCTCGTTCATGCCAGGCACGGATTCGCAGAGCCTGATCAAAAACCCGGATTTCTTATTGGGAACGTACTGTGCCCGCACAACCATTGCGTGAGGGATTGCCAACATGCTTTCGCGCTAGCCACGCTCTGTCCATCCTTCCGCTTCCACACGGTGCGAGGAAGGGGAGCCAGTTGCCTGTCAACGTTCCCCTCACCATTTAAGCCTTTAATTTGCTCGAGCGAAGGAGAAACATCGCTATTGTTCCCAACTGACATCTCCAACCCTGCCAAATTTGCCCCCATCTGAGCATCTCTTATGAAAAGAAGACCTCTCAAGCAAACATTAATTGCTGTTCGTCGACCTGACACTATCGTGGAGGAACACCTTTATGCTACGCTATCGTCTGTTTGTTCTTATGACCGGTATCCTCGTTATTATCGGCTCGTTGTCAATTGCTCAAGCCGAAACAAAACCAAACATTCCTAAATATCGAGGTACGCTTGAGCAAGCGGTGCAGACAGCAATTCGCGATCAGGCAACAATACCGACTAACGCCACGCTGTTTGTCAACCGAATTTCCGAATACGAGCAGTGGTCCTTTGGTTCGGTCAGTGTCTTTCCCGAATCAGATGCGGCGCCAGACATCGTTCTCTTCCTGGCAGAACAGCAGAGCGATACCTGGGCAGTGGCTATTGAACATACCACGCATTTTGCAACTGCCTTGCGTACTATTCCGCGCCTATTACTCACGCCTGAGCAGTGGGCTACCCTCACGTCAGACCAACCGATTACGCTCGCAGCCGATGAAGCGGTAACATTGCAAGATGACCGTGGGTTGGCTATGGGGTTACCCTGGCCGGTCGGCGAGAGTCGGTATCTAACCCAGGGTCCCCATGCGCCAGGCGGATCGATACTGGCAGCACTCGACTTTGCCGGTTCGCCTGGAGCGCTGGTTCACGCCGCACGTGGTGGGGTCGTCTACCACGCATGTCCTGGTGCAGCAGATACTTACGTGCGGATCGATCACGGCGGTGGCGTGGAGAGCCATTACTATCATCTGGACTCAATCTCTGTTCCGAATGGTCAGTGGGTGAGTCGTTGGGCGCCGATTGGGGTGCAGGGCACGAAGGTACGCTGTGGGGGGTGGGTGACCGGTGCTCACTTTCAGTTCTGGATCAAAGTGAATGGACAAAACCTGGCAATTGACGGAATTGATATTGGTGGCTGGCGGGTATCCGGGAATTGTATGGTGCGCATTCGCGATGGGTTGAGCCGCTGTGTCAACAGTCGGATTGTGAACGAAGGTGCTATTGGTACAGGGTACACCATTGGTCAACCTAGTGATCGGGTGGAGGTGTTTGAGCAGGCTTACAACCGCAATGGTGGAGCGGCGAAGGTTGGTTATCCTGTTGGGCCAGTTCGTTGGCATGGTAACACGAACCGAGTGCTGCTGCAGGAGTTCGACGGTGGCGAGCTTGGTGCACTGTTTATCGTGCTTGACCGCCCGAGCGATGAGCAGGTTCGTGGGACACCAGCTTATATCATTCGTGGGGGAATTTGGCATCACTACAGACACGTCTTAGGGGCGTGGGATTCGTGGCTTGGTCCACCTACGAGCGATGAATACATTAATACCGATGGTAAACCGCAACAGAACTTTCGTAACGGTATTCTTATTTATCACTCATCGGAAAATGTTGAAGCACGTCCGTGGCCGACACCCGTGGACGGGCAGTGGCGCATCGAGTATCGCAATTATCTTTCCAATCCCTCGAACGTTCAGATGGGACCAACTTGGGTCAGGAATGGAGCCCTTTATCCCGTAAATAGCCTGTGCTGGGGTAACGGCTCTCCTCTTGATGGTAAGTGGGGTGTTTGGGCAAATGATTTCACGGTACGGATGAGTGGACGGTTTTACTTTGAGGAGGGCATGTATCGCTTCCGCGCTCGGGCTGATGATGTCATCAACCTCTACATTAACCAGAACCCGGTGATTCTCGATGAGGATGCCAGTCAGGTGAATGAAGAATACGTAGTTGATCGCTACATCAGTGCAGGCTACCATAATGTATTGGCCGAGTTCACTGAATTAACAGGTCATGCCTGCCTTGAGTTCTCATGGACGAAATTGCCTGCCCCTGAACCTCCTAGCAATTTACGCCAGATCGGACGAACCATTACCAGCATTACGCTCACCTGGCAAGATAACTCCACGGATGAGACCGGCTTCTACATCTACGTTCAGAATGGCAATACTTGGAACCGGATTGCCACATTGGGCGCGAATGCAACCACGCACACTATCACCGATTTGCAGTGCGGGCAGTCGTATACGTATCGGGTTAGCGCCTACAGCAATGCCGGGGAATCGGCACCGAGCAATACGGTAACGGCAACGACGGCGGATTGTCCTTCCCAACCGCCGAGTAATTTGCAGCAGACGGGTCGCACCCAAACCAGCATTACACTCACCTGGCAAGACAACTCCACGGATGAAACCGGCTTCTATCTCTACGTTCAGAACGGCAACGACTGGAATCGGATTGCTACGTTGGGCGCGAATGCAACCACGCACACTATCACCGATTTGCAGTGCGGGCAGTCGTATACGTATCGGGTTAGCGCCTACAGCAATGCCGGGGAATCGGCACCGAGCAATACGGTAACGGCAACGACGGCGGATTGTACACTCTTCCTCTTTATGCTCTATCTCAACGGCGATAATGACCTTCATCAGTATATTGAGCGCTCTATTCGGGCGCTGACAAGTGCAATAACGAATCCTAATGTCATTATCGTCGTGTTAGTAGATAAACCTGCCAGAGGGGATACAGAACGTCTGGTATTCAGGTCAAATGGTATGCAAAGCGAGCTACTGGGTGAACTCAATATGGGTGATCCACAGACGCTCCAGACATTTATCCAAGGGGCATGGGATAACTACCCGGCGCGATATTCCTACCTGGCTCTGGCCGGACATGGCAATGGATTGGTAGGTATTGGACCGGATCAGAATAGTGGGAACGATGTTTTGGAGCCATGGGAAATCAGCCAGGCTCTACGAGCGGCGACGAACAATGGGCAGCGCAAGATAGATATTGTGCATTACGATGCCTGTTCGATGGCGCTTCTCGAGCATGCCTACGAGCTGCGGAACTATGCCGGGTATCTGATTGCGTCACAGTATCTGGCCTGGTCGGTCTTTGCGTATCAAAATTATGCGGAACAGGTCACTCTCCAGGGTGTGCCAATGTTGGAGAGTCTCAACGAGGCGATTGCAGAGGTAAGCGCCGCAAGTACGCCCCGCAGCCTGGCAACGCAGATTGCCGAACGCTATTTCGGGCATGCAGCCCTGATCGGCTCCCCACGCACTATCTCCGTGCTCGATCTAGGGCATGTCGAGTCGGTTATGCAGGCGCTCGATCAACTGCTAACCCTATTACAAAATAACCTGCAAAGCGTCAAGACCGATCTCCAACGAGCGCGTCAGAACGTGCAGAAGTTCGACTCCCGCGAGCCGTTGTACAAGATTACCCAGGAGGATGAGTATATCGATCTCGTGCACTGGGCGAGTCTGGTACAGTCGATCCCCAATTCGTCCATCAATGCTGCCGCGCAGCAGGTGCTGGATCGGGTACGCAATCAGTTGGTCGTCGTTTCGCGTCGAGAGAGTGGTAATATTGACAATCTCTCTATCAATCTTGATAACGCCAATGGGGTCAGTATCTATTTCCCACTCTCGTCAGGCGGCAATGCTTTCCAAAGCTATAGCTCTCACCGACTGTTCCAATTCACTGCCAACAGCCAGTGGGACGATTTCCTGAACAATTACTTTACCGTGACCACTTTACCGATTATTGATCTGGGACCAGCAGGTCTCTTACCATTACTTCGCCCGAAAGATATAGTGTACGTGCCGTTGGTGGTACGGTAGCGGTACGTTGGCAGAAACCCTCTTCAAATCTGACTCCCATCACGTGCCTCTCTCAACTGGGAGGGAGGCTTCCTCTCCTTACCTCGTCATAGCAGGGGCGAGTGCAGATCCGCCCCTGCATTCTCTTTGCTAGACTATGAGCTTTTACGATCCCCTACAACGATAGCACATACCTCTTATTCGTGTCTTCGCTGCCAAAAAAAGACTTCTTCCACACTCTCTCACAATAGCAGAGCACATGCTCACCAGTAGGTGAATGGAGCAGCGTATGACGCGACTGATGTTTCAGTGCTTGCTCATTGTCACGTTGTGTAGTTCCTGGTTTACTATTACTCCCACTGTTGGCGCGACTCAACTACTCGGCTGGCAGCCAGATGTTCCACCAGCTCGTCAGTATCATGCTATGACCGCCAGTGCGGATACTGTCTTCCTCTTTGGTGGCATAGCGGCCAATGGCAACCGATTGCTTAACGACCTCTGGATCTGGCGCAACGAACGCTGGCAGTGGATTGGTAATGACGGTCCCACACCACGTCGTGATACTGCGCTCGCATACGATGCCCGTCGGCAGGAATTAGTGCTGTTTGGCGGATGGGATGGGCTTTCGTTCCTGAGTGATACGTGGGTATGGCGAGACGGGATATGGCAGCAACTCCAGCCAGCCCAATCACCATCGCCGCGCCGATCTCATGCGATGGTCTACGACACCCAGCGGCGGCAAATTGTGCTCTTCGGAGGCAGTAACGGTCAATCGCTCAACGACACCTGGGTTTGGAATGGGACGATCTGGATCAAGCTGGAACCGGAAACCCAACCTCTACCCCGCCAGTCCTATGCAATGACCTACGATACAACGACCGATCGCGTCGTGTTGTTTGGCGGAAAGATCGTATTGGGTCTCAATACCAGGTTCCTGAACGATGTTTGGGTTTGGGACGGTGCCAACTGGACGCGAGAAACGTCTGATCCGACCCCTCCGGCGCGAAGCGATCACATTCTGGTAACAACGTCGAATGGGGTCTTGCTCTTCGGTGGTGAGAATGAAGACGACATCCTTGCCGATACCTGGTTGTGGAACGGTGGTACATGGCAGCGATTGACCCCGGCAGTGTCACCGACTGCTCGCAGCGGGGCTGCCGCGGCATTCTCGGCCACACATCAGCACATATTCCTGTTTGGTGGGAGTGGTCTGTTCAACACCTATGCTGATACCTGGGTCTGGAATGGGAGCAACTGGCGACTCTTCCCCGATCCTACTGCACCTTCATCTCGTATGCAGGCTGCACTGGCCGATGATATTGGACGGGGCACGATCGTTCTTTTCGGTGGGGTGAACAGTGCAGTTCTGGACGATACCTGGTTGTGGACGGCAGAACAGGGTTGGCAGATGGCATCACCCGCCACGCGACCTTCCCCGCGTTATGGTCACGCGATGGCGTATGATCCCCTTCGCAATGAGGTTGTCCTTTTTGGCGGTTATAGTGGCAGTAGCCGTAATGATACCTGGGTATGGAACGGGAGTACGTGGCTCCTGCGTAATCCGCCGGTATCACCGCCACCCCGTTGGGGTCACACTCTCACCTACGATGCAGCGCGTGGCCGGATTGTCCTGTTCGGTGGCGCACAAAGCACAACCGGTTTCTACAATGACACCTGGGAATGGGATGGTCAGACCTGGATTGCCCGCTCTCCGACCACCCAGCCCCCTGCCCGCAGAAACCATGCTGCCGCCTATGATTCTGTGCGCGGACGAGTAGTTGTGTTCGGCGGTTATGCCATTAACGGGCAGACACCGATCTATTTCGACGATACGTGGGAATGGGATGGCGAGCGCTGGCAACGTGTGGTAGCGAGTGGACCGGCTGGCCGGATGGGTCACACCCTGTTCTACGATGCTGTGCGTCGCGAGACCGTCCTCTTCGGTGGAATTGGATCAACCTCCATTGACTCAACGATCTGGGCCTGGAACGGATTGTCATGGACGCAACGCCCCGATACGCTGCGCCCGCCGACGCAAGCCTTCCATACCGCAGTCTATCAACTGGTAAGCTGTCGTGCGCTCATCCTGAGTAGGGAGACAGAATTTCAGCGTCTTAACACGTGGCAACAGCGCGAGTCGTCGTGTTCTGCCCTCCCAACAGCCCGCATCGACAGTGTATCGCCGAATCCGGCCAATCGCAGCACCGACCGTATTCAACTCATCGGCAGTGGTAACGCAGCGTCTGGCAGCGGTCGGCAGATTCAGGCCTATCGCTGGCTCCTCAACGGCACGCAACTGCTCGGCACGAGTGCGTCGCTTACCGTGAACGCATCTGATTTCGCAGTGGGGGTCTATGAAGTCTCGCTGGCAGTGCGTGACGATGCGGGAATTTGGTCATTACCGGTAACCCAAACATTAACCATCATTGATAACCCCAGACTGGTGGTGTCAACCGATCCTATCACCGTAACCCTCGTGAGTGGTGACCGCACCGAACGAACACTAACCATCGCCAATCAGGGAGCCAGTCCGCTATTGGTGAATCTCCGTGCGGAGTCTGTCTCATCGTTCTCATCTTTGCCGACGGCATCTCTGTCAGGAGAGAGTACATCTTTAACCATCCCTCGTCCGTACCGCCCTAACGAACGTCTCGATGCGCGGCTTACCCGCTTCGCCCAAACGACATCGAATCGCCAGGAAACGTACCTAGTCTACATGAACGAAGTCGCCGATTTGCGGGCTGCTGCGCAAATCCAGGATTGGCGCGAGCGAGGTCGAGCAGTCGTGCAGCAATTGCAGGAAGTTGCTACACGCAGTCAGGCCGATACATTGCGCTATCTGGATGAGCAACAACGCAATGGGGCAGTGAGTTTTTACTGGTCGCTTTACAGTGTCAATGCAATTGTCGTGCGTGGGAACGCAGAGACATTGCGTACCCTGTTAGCGCAACCGCGAGTGGTTGGTATCACAATCAGCGAAGTTTACGCCCTGAACGATGTATCACAAGTACCGTTGCCCCAATCAACAACCGGCGTCAGATGGAATATCAGACGCATTGGCGCCGATCGGGTCTGGGGCGAATTCGGTGTGCGGGGCGAAGGGGTAGTCGTGGGGAGTATTGATACTGGTGCCCTCCTCGATCATCCTCTCCTCAATCCGACGTATCGTGGTCGCAATCCCGATGGCACCTACGATCACACCTATAGCTGGTTTGATCCGACCGGCTCGTTTCCGAATGCGCCCGGCGACGATAACGGACACGGTACGCATACCATCGGTACGATGGTCGGCATCGATGGCATTGGTGTTGCGCCAGGGGCGCGCTGGATTTCCGCCCGTGCCTGTAGCAATCGGTCATGTCGGGATTTCGACATCTTGCGGGCTATGGAATGGATGCTGGCGCCATATCCGGCAGCGATTGGTCCGACGGCTGCCAATCCCGATATGCGTCCACAAGTTGTCAATAATTCCTGGGGTGGGCCGGGTGGACGCCCCCTGTTCCAGCAGATGGTGGCGGTATGGCGGGCTGCCGGTATCTTTCCAGCTTTTGCTGCTGGGAACTGTGGTCAGGCCCGCCCAGGATGCCCCATATCTGGTAGTGGCAGTATCAGCTCTCCCGGTGACTATGCCGAAAGCTTTGCCACCGGTGCGACAGATTCACAAGACGCACTGGCACCATTTAGCAGCCAGGGTCCATCACGTTTGACCTCGAATGTAAAACCAGACCTGGTTGCTCCCGGTGCAAGTATCGAGTCGGCAGCTCTTAACGGAGGTACTATTCCCCAAAATGGCACCTCTATGGCAAGTCCCCATACAGCCGGTGCTGTCGCTTTGCTCCTCTCGTTACGTCCTGGCCTAAATGTTGATCAAATCGAGACGTTACTCCGTACAACAGCCCGTGATCTGGCTGCACCGGGTCCAGATGCACAGACCGGTTACGGTCTGCTTGACGTATACGCTGCTGCACAGGCGGCCCAAACCGGTCTCGGCTGGCTCCGTCTTCCGCAAACGAGTGGCGTGGTTCAGTCCGGTCAAACCCTCTCATTCCCCATCCAGTTCGATGGACGAGGGATGACGATGGGAACGTATCGGGCCGAGCTTGTTATTCAAAGTAATGATCCGACCGCTGCCGAAATCCGAATTCCCGTGAGTCTCTCAATACAGAGGGTGTTACGCCAGAGCCATCCGTTTATCACCCATCGCACCGCAAACAGCATGGTTGTGCGCTGGATGGCACCCGATGGTCGGATTGCCCGTTTAGAGTATGCCGAACAGGAAGGAGGTCCATGGATAAGTCAGACGGGAACATCAAGCACTATTCCCGGAGAGACGCTGATAGTACTCCGTCATTTGAAGCCAGAAACTACGTATCTGCTCCGTCTGATTGCGATGGATGGGAGTGTTGAAGACAACGGAGGTCGCTTTTATCGAGTAACGACAGCACCGGCCCTTCCCTTTGAGATGCATGACGTGAACCAACCAGTTCAAGTCTATCTGCCACTCGTACAACGATGATTCAAACGCGAAAGGAGTGTTCTATGCGTGCCCGTACACTACAACGATGGCTCATCCCGCTAAGCCTTATTTTGCTGCTTCTGCTCAGTATGGGCCAGCCGCCCGCACCGACCGTGGCGCAGAATCAAGAGCAAAACCTGATTATGTCAGGCGATCCGAATCTACCGCCGAGTGTTTATGTCCTGGCGTTCAACCCATCAACCTACGGCATCTATTTCCTTGAAAATGATACCTGGCGGTTAGTGACAGCCGTACCGGTTAGTTCGGTTACAGTAGATCGGGTGATTGCCAAACTATCGCCGAATCGTCAGCGTGTGGCCTATATGATCATCGACGGCGAGACCGGAAATAGTGCGATCTTCGTTACCGATCTCTATGGTCTCGACACCACCCTGATCTACGCTAGTGATGATCCTGCGTTAGCTGCCACCTCGTTTGCCTGGTATGGCGATCAGATCGCCTACACTCTGGCCCGCGGACCTTTTGCTGGCGAGGCAGATGGCACGGTAATTAATCGGTTGGAGCAAGCTGCTCAGGCCAATTATTCCGGTGAATTATGGCTGAGCAGTGCCGATGGTAGTACCCATGACCAGATTGTGGGTGAAGGGGTTGGTCAGGTAATCGGTGGTATCACCGGTTCCAACTCTCTCTTCTACACGGTGGTAAACACCGAAACGCAGGACCTCATAGGGCTAAACAGCATTGATCTTGACGATAAGACGGTCAATGACCTTTTCCGCAAGACTGATAATACTGTCTACCTCGCTTTCGATCTTGTACAGACCGCTCCCAATACGATGCGCATTGCGGCAGTGACAGCAAATTCGCTGTTTTCTACACTGCCTGGAGATGGCACAAAACTGCTGACCGCCAATCTTGATGGTAGCGGTGCGCAGGTTATCTACAGTGACCCACTTGACATCGGTGCGGCAGTCTGGTCACCACAAGGCGACAAGGTGGCAATTGTGCGCCATTCAACTGGTGAAGTGTTGATCCACGATCTGAACCAGGGAACAACGCAACCGCTGGCAGTCTCGGTGCAATCCACGGGTCTCCAGTGGAATGAGGATGGTACTGCGTTGATCGGATTACCAGCACTCGATAGCACGACGAATCCCTTTACGAAGGGGTTAGTTGTATTCGGACTGGATAGTACCACTCTGGCCTCGATTGAGACGCAGGCCACAGCAAATACGCGCTACGCACGCTATATCGTTCCCGGTTTTAACCCCACAACGTATGAGCCGTATGTACATCAGGTCCTTGACACACCTTGGAACTTTGATCGTAAGTATAACTCATGTGGTGCGGCCTCAACGGTTATGGTGCTGGCTGCCCTCCAAAGGCTAGAGAGTAATAATCTCGGCGAAGAGGTTAGAAAATTCCATAACGGTCACAGTCATAACGGCCGCTGGGTCCAAACTTCCAACCCGTCCCGGGACTATGGTGGACGCGAGTGGATGGAAAATGCGCTCCGTGTCTATGGTATTGATCAGAAAGGAGGACCACCCTACAATGCCGAGACACGACAGCACCATGTGTTCAATCTCCAACAAATCGTTGATGCTCTTGAACGTGGTCATGCTGTTATCGCGGCAACCGGTTTAACCAATGCCGGTCACATTGTCGCGATTATCGGTTACGAGCGCGCTGGTGCTGAGGTTCGCTTGATCGTCAATGATCCGTTCGGAAATGCCAACCTTTCTCCGTACAATGGCTCTCGGCGCAATGGTGTCGGTGTCGTTTACACCTGGGAAAAGCTTCGTTTCCAGTGGGGCTTCAAAGTCAATGCTGTTGCCCCCGTTGCCAATAGCACTCCGATCTCTCCTAATCAATGGCGTGGTGAATACTACAACAACACAAATCTGTCGGGTACACCGGTGCTTGTACGGGGCGATGACAAGATTGACTTTGAGTGGGGCACTGGCTCGCCTTGGCCTGGTGTAGCCGATAATTTCTCAGTGCGCTGGAAGAAAACGGTGCGTTTTGACCGGAGTGGTGTCTACCGCTTCACTACCGGCTCTGACGATGGCCTGCGGATTCGGATAGATGGCCGAACGATATTGGACCAATGGTACAATCGTACCTTTACCCGTTCGACAACCGATGTCTATATCTCGGCTGGTGAGCATCTGATCGAAGTTGAGTATTATGACTCTAGCTTTTACGCTACTGTTTTGGTGGATTGGCAATATCACACACCGTCAATGGTGTGGGAAGGGTCTTACTACCGCAACCCGAACCTATCGGGCGAACCTGCTTTCATCCGTAACGATCAAAATATCAAGTTTGACTGGGGTTCGGGTAGTCCAGATAGTTCCATTCCAGACAACGACTTCTCAGTACGTTGGCGCCGCTCACTGTATCTGCCGGGTGGAGCCTGGCAATTCTACACCCGCAGCGATGATGGTAGTCGGGTCTTTGTGAATGGTCAGAAGGTTCTTGATCAGTGGTGGGATCATCCTGCTCAATCAGCTTATTCGGCCTACCATTATCTTAATGCCGGCAAGCACGATCTGGTGGTTGAGTTCTACGAGCGTGGTGGCGTAGCTTCGATGGAATTTGCCTTCTGGCCTCGGGTGTGGGCCGAATATTGGGACAAGCGTGACTTTACCGGCAATTACCGAAGCGAAGTTCTCAATTCGGTTAGCAAACGATGGTGGTTGAGAGGGCCTCATAATTCCTGGTGGCAAGATAACTTTTCATCGCGGTTTACCTGGCCGGTATCGTTACGTGGCGGTACGTATCGTATCTGTGTAAACTCCGATGATGGTTTCAGGTTTAAGGTTGACGGAACGGTTCGATTTGAACGCTGGCGTGATAGTGTCGGTCGGACATGTGCGAACATTGACATTAGTGCAGGCTGGCGCACCTTCCAGGTTGAACACTACGAAGCTGGTGGTCTGGCATACCTGGAAGTTACCTGGGGACGTGCTGATGGCGCGTGGTACGGCGTAGCGCAACCTTCTGCATCATCGGCTGTGGCTAGCGAGCCACTAACCCAGGATCAACCGGTTGATGAAGTTACAGCCTATTTCCAACTTCTCCATGAACGTGGTACGCTCGGTTTGGGATTAGAAGCTGAGCAGCAAGAGCCATCACCCACCTTCATTGTGCGCGTTCCCCTCGTACAACGCTAGCTACCATTTCCCTCGCCGTCTGTGCCAATTCAGACGGCGAGGATTTTTTGTTGGTACTCTTGTGCATCTCGCGGATAGTGAGAAGTAGAGATGCTGACCAACTTAATCGGTCGTCTTGTGATTAGAGGCAGCTATCTCTAACGATTGGTAGAGTTTTCAAAGCGCTTTCCCGCCAAACAGTTGTGGTAGTAGAGAGAAGTGGTAGGAGCAGGTTCCAAACTCGTTTCCGATAATGTGCTGATCAACTGCGATGGTTTTGGCCGCCCATCGTAGAATGTGGGTCCACATACCGCATTCCGCTCTACGTAGAACTGTGCGGAGAGGATATAATGTTCGTCGGCATCGGTCTGTTGTTGAGCCGTTCAGTCATCGCATGCAACTCAAAGCTGAAAAATATCGAAAAGCCCTGATAGTCTACGGGTAGGTTTGGAACCAGTTTCTACCGTTATTGTGTTCAGAGATTTTGACAAAAAACCCCGCTCGGCGATCAGTAATCGTCGCCGAGCGGGGGGGAATGAACGGGTGCATGGACCTAGGTTCCCAGCGGTGAGCCGCCAGTAGGATCGGCGCTGCGGTGTTTCACGACCCGGTTCGGGATGGGACGGGGTGGGTCCACCGCGCTCCACACACACCCATTGGGA
>Ga0209227_1000686_pt1 | contig 28536 bp, 25 predicted proteins | sample YNPBryantNP2012_FD_185815 | JGI IMG/M metagenome (GOLD analysis project Ga0209227, IMG submission 185815) | Anoxygenic and chlorotrophic microbial mat microbial communities from Yellowstone National Park, USA - YNP Bryant NP 2012 (SPAdes)... ...
AAAAACCCAGCTTAAAATGTTAGGACAACTTGTTAAGTATTTAATTAAAAATTTAACTAACGTAAAACACCTCAAATTTATTGTAGATTTTCTAGACTAAACTAAGTAACTAATGCAAGCAACTTTTCCAATCGGCAGCAAATTTTAATAAGCCTTTAGTGGTTAAGGGATGTTCAATATTTATTTCTCGCCAACTTAGGCTGTAATCCAAATTTTCGTAAGGAATAGGAGTTAAAAGCTGAGGTTCATAATTAGTAGAAGGTTGCTCAACCCATTGTTGAATAACGGCTAGTGGTAAAGTTACGATATCTAAATTGATGTTTAGGCAGTATTGTAAATGGTTTAGATTACGAATACTAGCGCCTAAAATTTCTACCGGACTATTTAGTTCTTGGTACATTTGTTGAATGTTTTTTAATAAATCAACCCCGTTTTGACCTATATCATCAAGTCTACCAACAAAAGGTGATACAAAGACCTGACCTTTGTGAACTTGGCAACTATTAGCTAGCAAATAGATGGCTAAAGCTTGGGATTGATTAAAGACTAAAGTAAAATTAATTCGCCCCCCTTCAGTAAGAAATTTTTCTGCAGCTAATAAAGCATTGGGTATTGTAGGAAACTTTATATGTGCATTGGGAATCCATTGGTTAAGCATTATGGCTTGATTGTATATATCTTCTGGTGAAGTAGTCTCGTCAGCATAAACCTCAATAGAAATTGAACCTTGTGGAATTATTTCAGCAATTTTTTGAACATTGGTTTTATAAAATTCTAGCATCTCCAATTCCGATACTTTTACATTTTCCCCTAAGACTTTAACAATTAAACTAGGATTAGTGGTTTGTCCATCTAAAAAACCAAGTAATTTAAGAGCAGTTTGGGTGTCCTGGGGATTGGCGCTATCTAAAAAAATTTTAGTTTGAGGACGGGATAACATACAAAACCTGAATTAAGTTCGTAGAAACAAGACAAAATAATGTTTAATTAGTCAGATTCAAAGTTTTCTGCTCTATTAAATTATTTAAATTCCATCTTGGAACTAGACTATTCGTCTTTACTGTTATTACTATCGTCTGACGAATTGTCGCTAGCTACTAAGCCAGCCGAGAGTTTATCTTTGATATTGTTGGCTGCGATAGTCTTTTTATATCTAGATAAGCTTACTGAAGACAAATACCTAAGCAATCTAGCTCGTCTACCAACTTTTCTTAACAAACCTACTCGAGAAGAGTAGTCTTTAGGATTTTTTTTCAAGTGTTCGGTTAGATTTTTAATTTCTGCTGTTAAAATTGCAATCTGTACTTCTGGAGAACCAGTATCATCATCGTGAATTTGATGTCGTTGAATAATGTTAGACTTTTGAGATAAAATTTTTTTGCTGGAAGACATAGAAACCTATTTTTGCGTAAAAGATAAAAAAAGCTTAGTTAAAAGTCGGTTGACAACCTTAACCAAATAAGAATTGTAGTTTTTGTCAACTATTTCTTTTGAGTTTATGTTTTACATCACTACTCCCATTCCTTATACCAATTCTCAGCCCCATCTCGGACACCTGCTTGAAGCTGTGTTTAACGATACAGTGGCTCGATTTTACCGTACGATTGACTCAGAAACTAGGTTGTCCATGGGTTTGGATCAGCATGGATTAAAAATTTATCAAAAAGCTTTAGAGCTTGGCCAAGATCCAGTTACCTATGCCGTCACTCAAGGTCAAGTTTTTAAGGATCTATGGACCGCTTTTAATATTAGCTATGACAGGTTTATTGAAACTACTAGCAACGAACATAAGGCTTTGGTTAGATTGGTCTGGTCTGATTTGCAACAAAAAAAATTAATTTACAAGAAATTTTACGAAGGGCTATATTGTGTAGGCGACGAAGCTTTTGTTACCGAAAAAGATTTAGTTGATGGTTATTGTCCTAACCATCCTGGGCAAAAACCGATTTTAATGCGAGAAGAAAACTACTTTTTACGTCTGTCTGAGTTTACCGAACCAATTTTACAGTTTTTGCAGACAGCGGATATTCAACCAGATTATGTGGCTAAAGAATTTAGCAATTTTGTTTCTCGAGGTTTACAAGACATTTCTATCTCGAGAGAAAAAACTAAATTACCTCACGGAATTGAAGTACCAAACGATCCTAACCAGGTAGTGTATGTTTGGTTTGATGCTTTGCTGAATTATCTAACTGCAGTAATAGATCCAGAATTATTAAAGCGTTTGTGGAAAGAGCCAGAAAATCTAGCTTTACAAGCTGAAGTGTGGCAACAAATTCGAGCTGGAATGCCTATAAGTTTGATGTATTTAGGCAAAGATATTACCAAGTTCCATTTAGTAGTTTGGATTGGTATTCTATCAGCTTTGGGATTGCCTTTGCCCAAAAAAGCGTTGATTCATGGTTTTATTAACGATGCTCAGGGTCGTAAGTTTAGCAAATCCCTAGGTAATGGAGTATTTCCAGAAGAGTTAGTAGCCAAATTTGGAGTAGATGGTACTAGGTTTTTGTTATTGTTTGAAATTAACGTTAGGGGAGATACTAATTTTGATTGGACCAAAATGATTGCTTCTTATAACGCTCACTTAGCTGACAACTTGGGTAACTTAGTGATGCGAGTAACTAATTTAGTAGATAAAACATTGGCTGGCATGATAGATTTTCAGTCTGTACCTAGTCCGTTTGATTTTCAAGAAGTGAAAACTAAAATGGAAGCTTTGGAAGTCAAAGAAGCTTTACAAGTAGTATTGCTTGGTTGCTCTTGGGGTAATGAATATCTAGAGCAAACACAACCGTGGAAGCTAGCCAAAGAAGGAAAGTTTGATGAGGCTAAAATAGTAATAGCTAAACTATGTCGATTATTGTTAGATTTAAGCCAAGTTTTAAGTATCTTTTTGCCACAGACTGCCGAGAAAATTAGACAAATTTTGCAACACCAACCAATTACTAAAGCTGGTGTGCTATTCCCCAAAATTGAGTGATTTTTACTATTACAGTTTATAGTGTTTGATTAAACTTGTTCTAATGCAATTTGAAAATAGCTTTTTGTAATTAGTTTAATATGGGTTTTTGTGGTTGTGGCTAATCAGTTGTCATTGGTGGTTAAATCAAATCAAATCAAATCAAATCAGATCAGATCAGATCAGATCAAATCAGATCAGATCAGATCAAACCAAATCAGATCAAATCAATAAGGGAAAATTGAAAAATTTATTTTTTTTACCAAAAAATGGTAAATTGCTTCTGTTAAGCTTGAAATTTTCAATTGTGGTAAAAAATCCTAATTTAATAGACTAGCATTAATTACTCAACCAGATGTTGGCTAAATCAAACCACTAGCAGCTTTGGCCAGGGTTAAAGATTTAGCCAAGTTTTGGTTGGTTTTTAATTCAGGAATAAAACCTAACTGTTTTAATAACTCTGACTCAAAAAGATTTAAATCAACCGCTTCTAAATTAGATAAATCCAATTGTTTAGTTAGCCAATGTAAAATTTTAACTGGTTGTTCTTCGTGACAGAACTGGTTAAGTAAGCTAATGATGGCAGCTAGTTTTAGATAATCGTGATAAGATTTTGGATAACAAAATGGCTGATAGCTAAGAATTCCTGTCAAAATCCAATTTTTTTTGGTTTTAACCACTTCCACCTCGAGTAGGAAATTAGGTCTTAATAGATGTTGATAACGATAATTAGTTATTGAAGTTGGTAGTTTTAGAGTTTCAACTTTATTTTCGTTAAGTACTTTGATATAACTAAGATGGCTAATTTCGTCCGTGTAATGACTGAGCACAATAGCTAAAAAGTTGCGTATTTGCATATTTAGGTTTTGGATTTACGCGTAAAACGATCATAGTCTATTGAAGTAGCTTGAGCCATAATTTGGGAAATAGACTCAATGGTGACCGAAACTAAAATCAGTAAAGTAGTACCTCCAATAATTGAGTTGATAATATTTCCTCCAATTTGCAAATTATTGTTTAGAAAAATAGGCAAGACGGCGATAACTGCTAAAAACAAGCTACCTACTACATTTAATCTATTGGATACCTGTTCTAGGTAAGTCTGAGTTTCTTCTCCAGGTTTATAGCCAGGAATGTAAATACCACTTTTTTGTAAGTCTTCAGCAATTTCTTCTACCTTAAAAGCTACGTTAGCAGTGTAGAAGTAGGTAAAAAAGATAATCAGTGCAAAATAGAAAAAGTTATAAGCTAAAATCCCTTTCCAATGGATAGCAAAAGTTGGCAACCAATCAATCTGTCCACAACCTAAAGTAAAATGCAAAAAAGTACCATCAAAGAAAGAATTTTTAGTTTCGTCTGCACACTCTGCTTTTAGGTTGGTTAGGGTAAAACCAAACAATTCCTGACCTTCGGTCGGGTCATAATTTTGGATAGCCACCAAAGCTTCGGTAGTATTGACTTTGTAAAAACCCAAAAAGTTATTTGGTAAGTTTTCTGGGGGGTTGCTGATTTTGGGGTTAGTGCTTAAGAAGGTTTGCACTTTAAGGGCGGTTTCTTGAATTTGAGGTAGGGTGGAAGTGCTAAAGAAAGTGGCTATCACACTAGGGAATAGGATAAAAGAAATAGCAAAAATGATAGGAATTACTCCAGCCATGTTAACTTTTACCGGTAGTTCGCTTTTAACTCTACTTAAAGTTCTGCTAGAATTTTCATTATAACCTCTTCTAGAGTAAACTGCGGGAATTTTGCGAACAGCTTCACCAACAAAAATGACTAACATTAGGGTAAATAGGAAAGTGACAATAACCAACAAAAAACTTCTAGTAGAGACCCACTCTGGATTGGTCCACAATACTCCCTTCCAGGTGTCTATGTTAGTTAGATTAGCACTTAAAACTTGCCAAGCTGAAACTAGGTTCGGCCAGACGATTTTCCAAAATTCTAGAAATCGCTTTGGTAGGGTAACCACTATACCAGCTAAAATAATCAGAGAAATACCGTTTCCCATTTTGTATTCAGTAATAATTTCTCCAATCCAAGTCATAATTAAGCTACCAGCTACCATGGAGATGATTACCACAAACCAGGCCCAAAGAGTTTCGGTAGTAATGCTAGTCTGATAAAATATTTCTGGTAAAATTCTGTTACCGTTGGCGTTTCCGGCAGTAACTAAATATCTAATAATACCCCAGGCTTGTAAAGCTGCTAAAGGAACAATTAAATATCTTGTCCAACGGTTAATTTTGGTTCTACCAAGCTCTCCTTCTTCGCGGTTAATTTCGTTAAGTTTAGGAATAATTACAGCCAGCAACTGCATCACAATTGATGCTGTAATGTACGGCGAAACTCCTAACATTATAAATGACAAGCTGTTGTAGGCTCCTCCAGAAATGGTGTTAAGTAAACTAAAAACCGCATCAGAACCTAAAATTTGTGAGATGTCGCTAATACCTAAGGTAGGTATTGGAATATAGGCTAAAAACCGAATAACAATTAGCAAACCCAAAATCTTTAAAATTTTAGACCGTAAGTCAGGATCGGTAAAAACTAACAAAGCTCGGCGGAACATAAATAAAATTAAATAACTTTTGTTATCAACAACAGGCTGTATTTACAATACACTTTACAATAAAATATTGTCCTAGTGACAAGACAAAAATCTGTCAAATTATATTCTGGGTTTGGGTGTTTGTTAGAAATTTTTAGAGACGCTGGCGAGAACTTAGCTACTTTGGGTTTAACACCAATTTTGCCCGATTCTGTTAGGTTACCAGCACAAGTTAGTTCAACGCACACTGATTAATAACTTAAGTTGCCATCTGAACCAACCTTGAAAAAGGCTAACAAAGAATAGCTATGGGATTTTTAAGATAAAGCAACTTTCTCGGGATTTTACTGCCAGGACTATAACTTTTAACAAAACCATCACTCAGGTAGTAGACTACTATTGATCATCTGTTTGTTCATTGTGACATCTCGTTCTATAGGGTAGTGTATAACTTTTCTTTAGGGAACTTTTCAATTTATAAGTTTCATCGAGTAATCACTTGGATTAAGATATCCAGTAGGGTTGAAAAAACTAAATTTATACCTGACGATCGAGAATCGATGTCTTCCATCTACCAATTTCTTTTAATTTGACAAGAATTGTGGAGTGGGGTTCAATTTTAATTGTTAATAATCTGCTTATGTTTTGTTTATACAAAAAATTCATAGAAGAAAAGCTTCTACGCCAAAAACAAAAAAATCGTCAGAAGGTTTTGCTTTTCAGTTTCTTTTCGGCTATTGTTGGGTTCGTGGTAGGTTTGTTCACCAGCCCAAATTCAGGATCTAAAAATAGACAAATCTTGATAGATAAGCTAAGCTCAGCCAAGTCACAAACAAGTCAGTTAACTCGGGATTTAATGTCTCAAACTAAAACCAGAGTCCAAGATATTGAGGCTAGGTTAGCCGACTTGGAAAAAGACTTAGTAAATAAATTCACCGACTTAAAACATAGAATTCAGCAAAAATTACAAAGAACTGAAGAAATTCGACTGGAGCCCGAAGAACCTACAGACAATAAAGAGGCCTAAAACAATAGGTAGGTGTCCTGCTAGTATTAGAAGCTAGTATGTATTTTTACTAAATTAGTTTGTTTTAGCTATTTTTAGCAATAATTAGGCACGTCTTGTTTGGTAGGTGTGTTTAGGCCGTTTAAGTATCGTCAAGGCTGGTTTACTAAATTTATGGAGTGGGTTATTTGAGGTGTAGCCTACGTCTTTGAGTTAAGGTGTGATGCTTTATAGTTAACAGACTTAATTAAATTTAAAAACAATTTTGGCAATAAAAAAGCTGGCCTGTCATTTATAGAGAGACAAAAAGACGATAAAAAGCCAGTTAAAGTTTAGCCTGTGTTTGAGTGTAACCAAATCTTGGTTTGATTTTTAACTCTAATTAAGCATCTATTTGGTTTTCCAGGAAGAGATAGCGCGCTTCTTCTTAAAAATTCCATCAAACCTAAAATTGACAAAAACAGTTTGCTAATTTCAATTAGTGCTTAAAGTAAACTCTCATAAAATATGACCTCGGCTGAGATTCGCTCTAGATTTTTGGATTTTTGGACTAGTGGACCTAGAAATTGTAAACAAGTACCCAACGTTAGCTTGGTGCCTAATAACGATTCTACCTTATTGTTTGTTAATTCGGGCATGTTTCCTTTAAATCCGTATTTGGCTGGGCAGCCTCATCCGCTAGGGGATCGTCTGTGTAATTTTCAAAGATGTTTACGCACCAACTACGACGAAATGTTGGAAATTGGCGACAACCGACACACTTTAATGTTTGAGATGATGGGAGATTGGTCTTTGGGTGCGTTTACCAAGGCTGAGCAAATTCCTTGGATTATGAGTTTTTGGGCAGAGGTATGTGGATTAGATCCAAGAAGAATTTACGTGTCGGTGTTTGCTGGTGACGACGTAGTCCCTAGAGATGAGGAGGCAATTAGAATTTGGCAACAAACCTTTGCTAAGTATGGTGTGGTAGCTGAATTTACTGAAGATATCACTAAAATTCCTCCTAATTTGGAGCTTGGAGAAACTTGGCCTTACCGTATTTTTCCTTATCCAAAAAAGAAAAATTGGTGGCAACGGGCTGGAGATGTACCTGGTGAACTGGGTGGACCTACTTCGGAGATGTTTTACGACATGGGTAAAATTGCTGTCGAAGATGAAATGTATCACATTAACGATAATTCTGGAAGGTTTATTGAGATCGGCAACAACGTGTTTATGGAATATCGTTTTGGAGAAGATGGACAGTGGCATCCATTGGATAGGAAAAATATAGACTTTGGCGGTGGTTTCGAGCGGGTGGTTATGTTGGTGCAAAACAAAGAAGATATTTTTGAAACTGATATTTTCGCCTCTTTATTACTGAAAATTACTGAACTGTCAGGTAAACCTTACAAAATAGAAGGCAAGGAGTACGAACTAACCAAATACTTTCGAATTCTAGCCGATCATGCACGTGCCGCTACATTTATTTTAGCTGATGGGGTATTGCCCAGTAACAAAGATCAGGGTTATATTCTACGCCGTTTTATTAGGCGGTTAGTACGTTTTGGTTGGCGTTTAGGTATACAACAGAATTTTACTGCCAATTTAGCTCAAGTAGTGATTGATAGTTTACATTATGCTTATCCTCACTTACAAGAAAATAAAGATATAGTCTTAACAGAAATCGATAAAGAAGAAGTTAAATTCAAAAAAACTTTAGACGGCGGCTTGAAGACTATTCAAAAGTTGAAACAGTCTAACCAAATTCTAGATGGTAAATTAGCTTTTTATATTTACGAAACTTTCGGTTTTCCGTTGGAATTAACGTTAGATGAGTTCAATCTTACCGAAGACTCTCAGGTATACAAATTACAACAGGAATTTAATCAAGAGAATCAGAAGCACCGTGAACTTTCCAAATTATCTTCAGAACAAAAGTTTCGAGGTGGTTTAGCCGATCAGTCAGAACGAGTGGTAGCTTTACACACAGCTCACCATTTGTTACTTAGGGCTTTACAACTAGTGTTGGGCAATTCAGTCAAGCAGCGTGGTAGTAATATTACTGGAGAACGTTTACGTCTAGATTTTAATTATGACACTAAAGTGTCAGTGGAACAATTAAAACAAGTTGAGGCTATTGTAAATGCCAAAATTGCTGAAAATTTACCTGTTCAACGTATAGAAATGCCTTTGGTTGAAGCTCAGAAAATCGGTGCCGAGATGGAATTTGGTCAAAAGTATCCCGAAATAGTTTCGGTATATTATATTGGTAACGATTTGGAATCTGCGTTTTCCAAAGAATTTTGTGGTGGTCCGCACGTTGCTAACACCGGTGAATTAGCTAAGTGGGGTAAGTTTGTAATTCTTAAAGAAGAGAGCAGTGGCCAAGGAATTCGACGAATTAAGGCGACTTTAAAGTAAGTGTAGATCCACCATTAAATTTATGATAAAAGCTTTACCTTATAAATTATTAGATTGTGGCAATAGAGAGAAATTAGAATTATTTGGTGAATTTAAATTAGTGAGGCCTTGTCCTCAAGCTATGTGGCCTAAACAAAAGTCCGAGTGGTGGCAGCAGGTAGACGCTATATTTGTGCGTACTCAGGAAGAAAAAGGTTATTGGCAAAAACTTAACCCTCAGTTACCCAATCAATGGTATGTTACTTCGTCTAATGGTTTAATTTGGGAAATTGAGCCGAACGAATTTGGCAATGTGGGGGTGTTTACCGAACATTGGTTGTATGCCGATGAACTTCTAGATTTTTTCCTCAAATCTGGGAAAATTTTAAATTTATTTACTTATTCGGGATCAAATTGTGTAATTTTGGCTAAAAACGGATTTTCTATAACAGCTGTGGATTCTTCTAGACAAGCCATTACAACTTACAACCACAACTTACAGAACAATCACATATCTTTAGTTGGTCAACGCTTTATTTTGGAAGATGCATATAAGTTTGTAGCTAGAGAAGTTAGGAGGAGAAAACAATATGACGGGATTATGATTGATGCTCCTAGTTATGGCAGAGGTACTAAGGGTGAAATATTTAAGATTGAGGATCACTTGGTGAAACTTTTGGTGGAATCCTATAAGTTGCTTAACCCAGCTGGCAAAATGGTTTTGACTCTACATTCACCCAGATTTACTCCAAAAATTCTAGAAATTTTGGTTAGTCAACTGTTTTCCACTAGAACAGTAACAGTATCAGAGTTAGTGCCGATATGCGAGTCGGGTGTAGGTTTGCCTAGTGGGTTTTTAGTCAAGGTTAGTTAGTATCAAAGTTACTTGTGTAACCAATTGCTTTTATTTTAGTCAACAAACAAAAATTGTTTAAAAGTTTTATCTAATTTAAGGTTTGTGTTCTGCTAATAGATGGTTCAAAGTATTGGATAAACATTTGCTGGAAGTTAATTAACCAGTAAAGCCAACTAGTCAGCACGCTAATAAATTCAGTTAGTACTTCAACTGGCTTGTCAATATTTATTAGTTGATATTTTTTCACTTAAAATAAGTAAGATGTTTTTAATTTTTCTAAAAATACTTTTTGTGGTTAGTTAGTCATTATTAAGCAGTTAAACAAGAATAACTCAAACCCATGTCTTCTAACTTTAAGCAACTTATTCGAAGTTTACCCCAAAAACCTGGAGTATATCGGTATTATTCAGCTGATGGTGAGCTGTTGTATGTAGGTAAAGCCAAGAATTTAAAAAACCGAGTATCTCAGTATTTTCAAAACACTGTACACCACCCTCGTATTCGCTTGATGGTTAGCCAAATTGCCAAAATTGAATATACGGTTTGCGCTACTGAACAGGAAAGTTTGTTGTTGGAGGCTAACTTAATTAACAGTTTACAACCTAAATATAATATTGCTTTGAAAGAAGATCGTAACTATTGCTACATTAAGTTTGCTAGTTGCGAACCAATTCCTGGTTTTTTTGTCACCCGCGACAAAAACGATCCTAAAAGCGAATATTTTGGTCCGTTTGCCAATAGATTTGTAGCTGAGTTGATTTTACGGACCCTTAGGTCAATTTTTCCTTTTTGCCAAGTTAAAAAACCACAAACTAGACCTTGTAGTTATGTAGGTATTGGTTTGTGTGAGGGAATTTGTTGTGGTCAAGAAGATATGATTTCTTATCAAGAAAAAATTGAACAATTACAAAAGGCTTTGCAGGGCAAGCTTACTGAAGTGGAAAAATTTTTGTTGGAGAAAATTAACTTAATGGTAGACAACGGTAATTTTGCTCAGGCCACTGTCTGGAAAGATAGGCTACTACTACTGCGCAAAGTTTTGACTAACAGAAAAACCCTCCTTTCCGGAAGGCAGTCGGTGGATTTAGTCACTTTGGTTATTACTCAAAACGCTTATCAAGATTATTTGGGTAGTGTGTTTGTGGAACAAATTGTAGAAGGTAAAGTAGTCAATGTGGGTAACTATCTGTTGTTAGGTTCAGAATTAGATTTAGAACCAGAAGTCGATTTACAGACTAATTTGCAAGACTTGGCAACTAAGTTTTTGGCCCGGTTTTTAGTCAATTTTTATGCTTTTAAAAAAGCTCAATCGCCACTATTAGTACAAGTGTTTTATGTTGAGAGTATAATTCAATAGTACTAGTTGGATGTTTGCAAAGTTCCAATATGGAACCAAGACCTTCACATTTTCAGTAAAACTGATTTAGTTACTACTAATTTAGTAGTCTAAAGAAGCTTAGAAACCAATTTACTTTTGCTTATTTTTGAAGTCCTCAAATACCTGTTGTAGGTAGTCTGCATTACCTAAGTTACGAATAAAATAGAACTGATTTTTTTGAGTATCGTAAAAAACTAAAGTAGGAGTAGCATAAATCCCTGCTTGGGAGACGTCTTGCAGATCGCGTTCTATTTTAGGTTTAGTTTCTGCTTGTTCCACACACTTAGCTACTTCACTGGCCTTTGTGGTCACAGTAGACAACTGGTCAGCACCTTGGATAGTTTCTTTAATCGATTGACTATAAACACCATTAATAAAGTTCCAAAAACCTTCTTCGTTTTCATATTTGGCAATACATTCAGCGGTCTGAGCTAAACGATAAGAATTCGGGTTGCCGCTAGTTCCTGGAAAGTGTCTAAATACCCAGGCAACTTCAGATTGATTCTTAGACCAAAAGGCTTTAATTTCTGGATGCATAGCTGCACAACCAGGACACCTTAAATCAGCATATTCAATTAAGACGTAACGAACTTCTTTGTTTCCCTGCCAACGATCTAGGTTTTTATCTGGGGTATTTACTTTTACATTGATTTTTGGTTTTAACTCTGGAGGTAAAATATCTATTATCTGGTCTACTTTGTTTTCTAAAAGACTTAGGCGGCTGTTCACTGAAGTTGGTTGCGTTGAGTTAATTTGGTTGCCAGTTAACCATAACATCACTAGAATTAAAAAAAAGTTAAATACACCTAAAAAGATCGAAGCAAAAGCCATGTTTTGTAGGTTTGACTTAAGCTTATTAAATTCTGTTAAAGAAATGTTTTCTAAAGGAATTTGAGGGTTGGCTACTGAGTTTTCGCTAGTTTGTGACATCTGAGCAGCATCTGATAAAGAAGTTGAAGGTTTAGTAGACATACTACTGAAGAGAATTTAAAGATGTCTAGTTGTCAAGTATTAACTTTAAGTTGATTATTTGTAGGTGTAAAATCAACTGGATATGTACCAAGTACAATTTAGCGATTTTTGATTAAATCAAATATTGTTTTTCGTGTCTCAAACAATTGTATAATAAAAAAATTGCTTTCAAAGAGTGAATTTTGAAATATAATTCATTTAATTGCCCTAAAAAAGGGAAAAGGGCAGCATAGCCCCTAAAATTCCTAAAACCTTAAGGCCGTCTGCCCTTTGTTGGGTTGGTTTAGCCGTGGCTGTTCGTAGCACTAGTTTATAATGCCACGGACAACTCTGATGAACTATACCAACCATCCCTAATGGTACCTACACGACCTTTATTCTTCGCCCTTTCTTACTTTTTGTTGTTGTATAAGTTTTTGTTTTTCAAAAAAGCTTATACGCAACGTTAAAGTTTTTTTGTTTTTGTTGCTGATGTAAGCGTGTAGGTGGCGTTACATCAATTAAGAAAAGGCGAATAGGACAACTAACCAACAGTGATTAGATGGCCTACGTCATAAAGGTAGTAGGTTCCCATCTAAAAAAATTATACACTGGTTTTTTATCCCTGTCAAAATCTTGTTAAAAACGCCTTAGTATTCGATTGCATGTAAAATTTACCGAAACCAATATTAGCTTTTAATATTAACTACTTGATCACCTTGCTTTTTCACAGAAAAACTTAATTCATAACGATAGTTATGTTGACTTAAAGCTATTACCATAAACTTTTTTCAAATGTAACAGTGAATATTTAGGTTTATTATCAGCAGACTAACATACGCTTCTTTAAACTGTTCTGGTTGCCTAAAACTTTAGGCTGAATACCTAATAGTTTTCGTAAATTGACCGAAACTAGCTTTTTCCCTAAACTATAATCATAGTGTATGTCTGTAGTGCAACTTGATCCTAGCTCTCTAAGAAGACCAGCAACTGTTAATTTACAAACAACCGGTCAGGACAAATTCAATCGTTTAGCTGATTTAAAGAAACAAATAGATAAACAATATGAAGAAAGATCAGCCCAGACCAGGGCAGCGGAACTAGGCTTGCCATATATTAATTTATATGGTTTTCCAGTTAGCTTAGATGTACTAACTAAAATTTCCAAAGAACAAGCACAAACAGCCGAGATTGCCATTTTTGGCCTTGAGGATACAGAGGTTTTGTTGGTTACTCCTAACCCCAATAATCCTAAACAAGCAGAAATTATTCAAAAGTTTTCCCAGGAAGGCAAAAAAATTGTTTTGCATTATTGCAGTTATTCCAGTTTTCAAGTGTTACTAGAAAAATACAGATTTGCGGTCACCTACTCAAATTTTGAAGACAATATTAATATTACCGAAGAAAAAATTAATTCTTTCGATTTAGCCGACCTGCAGGTTCTATCACAAAAATGGCAAACTTTATCTATCAGTCAGATTGTTGAGGCTATCCTAATTGCCGCCATTAAAAACAACGCTTCTGATATCCACTTTGAACCAGAAAAAGAAGTTTACAATGTAAGACTAAGAATCGATGGTGTTTTGCATACTTTCTTTCAATTTCCTTCAAGCTTAGCTTCAAAAATTGAAGACAGAATCAAGGTTATGGCCAAAGTGAAAATTAATATTGACAACCAACCCCAAGACGGACGTTTTAGCTTTTTTGTTGGATCTAAAGAAATTGATATGAGGGTTTCGTTTTTACCTTCTAATTATGGTTATTCTATTGTAATGAGGTTGTTGGGCACCGGTTCAGTTAACTTAACTTTGGAAGATTTAGGCTTTTTGGGTGCAGCTAAAACCCGGGCTATGGCCGCTTTATTTAAATCTACAGGTATGGTATTAACCACTGGACCCACTGGTAGTGGTAAAACTACTACTTTGTACACCTTTTTGAAAACCTTAAATAACGGCGAGAATAAAATCATTACTTTGGAAGATCCGATTGAATATAAACTTTCAGGAATTGCGCAAACTCAGATTGATCATTCAGTAGGTTACGATTTTGCTAGCGGTTTACGTTCCATTCTTAGGCAGGATCCAGATGTGGTAATGGTTGGTGAGATTCGTGACAAAGAAACCGCTGATGTAGCTGTACAAGCAGCTCTTACAGGTCATAAAGTTTTGTCTACCATTCATACTAACGATGCAGCTGGCGCCTTACCTAGGTTGATGGAAATGGGCATAAAGGGTTTTTTACTGACTGATGCTTTAAACATGATCATTGGTCAAAGGTTAGTCCGTAGACTGTGTCCTCACTGTCGTCGAGAAGTTAGTTTAAAACCTGAAGAACAAGCTTTTGTAGACGAGATTTTATCAAAAATGCCAGCTAATCATGGTGTAGAAATTCCTTCAGAAATCAAGTTTTACACTTCAGACGGTTGCCCTCACTGTTCTGGTATTGGTTACAAAGGTAGAATTGGAGTTTACGAAGTTTTAACTGTAACCGACGGAATTAGAGACTTACTATCCAGGGAAAGTATTTCTTTTATAGATGTTAGGCGTACGGCTGCCAGCGAGGGAGTGTTAAATATGCAACAAGATGCCTTGTTGAAAGCCATTCTAGGTATTACAGACGTTAAGGAGGTTATGAGAGTTGTGGGTTAATTATACTCGTCAAGTTAAAAAATATTAAAATCTGGTTTATTTAATTATTAATACTAAGTTTATTTAATTATTAATACTAATTAATACTAATTTTATTCTGAGCTAAACAAACTGGTGTAAAAGCTAGAGCTCTAGAAAAGCTTTGCTGATTTAATGTAATTAAGTTACATCCCCGTAGGGCAGTATACATTAGGGTAGCGACTTTATATTTATTTTATAGACTTAAATTATGCGAAAATATAAAAGAAATCGAGTTTAGACTAGGTTTAAAAGGATCAATATTAAACCGGAATTGCTTTTAGAATTGTTGATTGGTCTTTATTTTGTAAAACTCACAAAGTTAAGGATATTTTCCTATAGATTTATAGATTATAGGATGCCAGTAGTTTCTTAAAACTATTCTTCCAAACTATTTACAATTTGACTTTTAAGTATACCTAGAGTATACTGGCTTTCACCTAGTGAAGGCTTGGACTATGACTTTAGAAATAATTCAATGGCTAGCCATATCCAGCATGATTTTGTTTCATATAATCTGTGCTTTGGGGATTTTGACTTTAGTAAATTTTAATTTAACTATCAACCGAATTGCTAATAAGATGCAAGAAACCGTTGATTTAACCCAATTAGTAATAGTGGAAACCGTTAAGGCGGTTGAAGATAATTCCAAAAGTATTCTGGGTGAGATTGTGGTTTCGATTTTTACTGCTCTAATTCCTTTCAAAAAGAAAAGTCGGTTGCAAAAATTTTTGGACAAATTTGATAAATAAAAGACAAATTGGCAGTTTTCGAGAAAACGTTGTTTGCACTTTTGTGCAAAATCCAGCAACACAGAGTGAATTGTGTAGACAAACACTACAAAAGTAATTGAAACCAGAGGCAGTCTGGGGCAAGTTTTACCAACTGCTCTTTTTAGCTATTAGACTTGTTACAGTTTACAAGACATCTTGAGAATTGAGAGATTAAGGTTGTTTAGTTGGTTTATCAAATTGAGTCTACTTCAGCAAAAATGGCATTTTCTTCAATAAATTTCTTTCTTGGTTCGACGTCTGGACCCATTAAGTCTTCAAATACTTGGTTAGCTATGGCTGCTTCTCCGATGGTGACCTGGTATAACACTCTAGTTTTTGGATTCATGGTAGTTTCCCACAATTGCTCGGCATTCATCTCTCCTAAACCTTTGTATCTTTGAATTGAAATTTTTAGAGATTTTTTTACTTTGATTTTTGGTTCTGTTGGGGATGTTGTTTGGTCAACAGAGTTATTTTCCTGGTTTTTTTCTGATGACTGCTCAGCAGCTTCTGTTGAGTCTGCGTTCTCTAATTCCAGACCTAATTTTTTTAGTTTTTCTAGAAGAGCTTCTTTTTCTAAATCACTATAGACATATTGATAGTGTTTACCCCAGCTAATTTTATACAGCGGTGGCCGGGCCATATATACATATCCTTCCTCAATCAGGGTTGGCATATAACGATAGAAAAAAGTTAAAAGTAAGGTGGTAATATGGGCTCCGTCTACGTCGGCATCGGTCATCAAGATAATTTTGTGATACCTAAGCTTGCTGATATCAAAAGCCTCTCCAATACCAGTTCCTAGAGCGATAATCATATTTTTAATCCCTTCGTAATTCATAATTTTATCTAAGGTGGCTTTTTCGGTGTTGAGTACTTTACCCCTAAGTGGTAAGATGGCTTGTGTATGTCGATCTCTACCTTGTTTAGCACTACCTCCTGCAGAATCACCCTCCACAATAAACAGTTCACTTTTGGCTGGATCTTTTTCACTGCAATCGGCTAATTTTCCCGGCAAAGCTAAGCTATCCATCACTCCTTTGCGCAAGACGGTTTCTCTGGCTGCTTTGGCAGCTAAACGGGCTTTCATAGCCAATTGAGCTTTTTGCACTATAGCCTGAGCTTCTTTGGGGTGTTCTTCCAAAAAAATAGCTAATTGTTCGCTAACAATTTTGTCTGTATAGGTGCGGGCTATGGTAGATCCCAGTTTTACTTTAGATTGACTAGTAAATTGGGGGTCAAGCATTTTTACCGAAAGTATGGCTCGTAAGCCTTCTTTTAAGTCTTCGGCGCTAAAGCGCTCGTCTTTTTTAAGTAGACCTTTTTCCAGACTGTAATTATTGATTACTCTGGTTAGAGCTGTACGCAATCCAGTTACGTGCATCCCCCCTTCTGGATTAAAAATTCCGTTAGTATAAGCAAACAATTTCTCATTGTAACCGTCGCTGTAAGCGAGTACTAATTCTAGCTGAAAATTAGTTTCTTTTCCTTGTAAATAAATGCACGGCAGTAAAAGTTGTTCTCCTTGGGTTAATTCGGTTAAATAAGCTCTAATTCCGTCAGGAAAACAATATTCAGCAATTTGGTCAGATGACCTAAAGACGTAGCTAAGGCGTAAATTTTGGTTGAGATAGGCTGTGTTTTTTAACAATTCTTGAATTTCGTTAACATCAAGATCGACTGTCTCGAAAATTTGTCTGTCTGGCCAAAAAGCCACTATAGTACCACTAGTTTGCCAAACACTATGTTTAGCTATTTCGGGAAATTTTTGACTAAACTCTTCGAGGTTAAAAGTTACCAAGGGGTGGGTGGTTTTACCAAACTGAAACTCTATAAAGTGAACCTGTTGATTTCTCAAGACAAATACTTGCATCTTTTCAGACAAGGCATTGACTACACTCGCTCCCACTCCGTGTAAACCACCAGAAAATTGGTAGTTTTTTTGGTCAAACTTACCTCCTGAGTGAAGCACTGTCATAATGGTTTCCACAGCACTCTTACCAGTTTTAGGATGAATATCAGTAGGAATACCTCGTCCATCATCAGCCACCAAAACAAACTGCTTGTCCACAACCACTCGAATGTGAGTAGCAAACCCAGCCATAAACTCGTCTACCGAATTGTCTAAGATTTCTCCTAAACAGCGATGTAAACCCTCTTTGCCAGTATTGCCGATATACATTCCTGGCCTTTTTCGAACGGCTTCCAGACCCTCTAGAACGATGATGTTTTCGGCTTGGTAATTGTGAGACATAGAGTCGATTAAACATAAGTTGGCTAATTCCCAGGTTTTGTCAAACACATACAGAATTTGCTTAGACTTTTGACAGCATGAAATTTTAGATTAAGTCTAATCAATCCAAAAATGTACTTAAAATTTAGCTAAATTGTTGAATATACCCCAGCTTGTGCACAATTTACTTCAGTAAGCTATTGACTTGGTAACCAAAAATTGGTTTTTTAAGCTGAAATTCGTGTTCGACTTGTTTGGGTAAATATTTATTAGGTTAAACTAAAGCAATCAATGGCAATGTATAAACTTGCACAAGGCTTAAATGAGCAAAACCCAAGTCTGATACTGACTACAAAACTAGTTACACTAGTTAATTTTGCTAGCAAATTTTTAGTAAATTAAGAAATAGTAAGAAGGCTTCTAGCTTGACAAAAAACTTTTATTATTGAACTCAATTGAATTGATTTGATCGTTTACTGGCTGTTTTTTGGTAAATTATTTATGAATATCTCAACTCTAGCTAAACTTTTGCGAAAAACTATTCCCCAACTAAGAGAAATTGCGCAAGAACACGGAATTCCCGGGTTTCAGGGTAGAAATACCCGCATTCCCTATAACTCAGCTATTGCCATTACTAAAATTTTGGCCCCAGAAAGACTAGAGAAACTGAAAGATGACGATAAAATCTATTTACCTCCAAGCTTGACGGTAGCTGAGCTGGCCGAAGCCATCGGTAAACCTCCTGGGATAGTAGTTAAGACTTTGATTATGAATGGAGTAATGGCTACATTGAACGAGAAAATTGATTACGATACTGCCTATTTAATTAGTCAAGAGCTGGGAGTGGAAGTGTATCCAGAAACTAAAGAAGAAGAGGCAGTTTCGACTACTACTACTATCGTTAATCTAGAAAAAGTCTTTAACACTAAGACCGGAACTAACTTAGTCAAGCGCCCACCGGTAGTAACCGTAATGGGACACGTTGATCATGGTAAAACCACTTTACTAGACACTATTCGTAAAACCAATGTAGTAGCTACTGAAGCTGGGGCCATTACCCAACACGTGTCTAGTTATAAAATTGAGTACAAAGGTCAACCAATTACGTTTATTGATACTCCGGGCCACGAAGCTTTTACTGCCATGCGAGCTAGAGGTACCCAACTGGCTGATTTTATTATTCTAATGGTCTCGGCTGTTGAAGGACCAAAACCACAAACCATAGAAGTTATTGAGCGAGCCAAAATTTCTAAAACTCCAGTGATTGTAGCTTTAAATAAAATTGACTTACCCAATGCTGACGTTGAAAAAGCTAAAGCCGATATTGCCAAGTTTGGCTTAGTACCCGAAGAATGGGGTGGAGATACTCCATTTATACCCATCTCAGCCAAAAACAATATCAATATTGACAAGTTGTTAGATACAGTTCTGTTGTTAGCCGACTTAGCAAATTTGCTAGGTTGCATGGATCAACCAGGGCAAGCAGTAGTGGTTGAAAGTTATATAGACAACCACATTGGTGTAGTGACTAAAATTTTGGTCACTAGATATAAACTTAAAGTTGGCGACTTTGTTTCTTGTGGTCCCGTAGCCGGAAAAATTCGTGCTATTAAAGATACCGAGGGAAGGTCACAAGCAGAAGCTAGTTTATGTGATCCAGTAGAAATTACTGGGTTACCAGAGATAGTTAATACAGGAGATCTACTTACTGTGCACGATACTCAAAAGGCTGCTCAAATAGCGGCAGACATGGAAAAAGCTAAGCGTAATTTCAAGCGTACCTATATTTACAAACAGGAACCGAATAGCGGTGATATTAACTTGTTTCTCAAGGCTGACGTGAATGGTTCTTTGGAAGCTTTAAAAGAGTCCATTTTGAAAATCCCTCAGGAAGAAGTTAGATTGAAAATTGTCGGTGAAGGTATTGGTAAAGTTAGCGAAGCTGACGTAGAGTTTGCCAATGTTACTAAAGCCACTATTTTAGCTTTTCATACCGACGTTTTACCAAAGGCGGCTGAGATTTTGTCAAAATTAAAAGTTAACCTGATTCAAAGTTCAATTATTTACGAATTACTAGAATGGGTAGAGGAACAGTTGTTGAAAAACAAAAAACGCCAGACTAAAATTGAAGTTCTCGGTAAAGCTGAGGTTTTAGCCAAGTTCAAAAGTGACAAACCAGGTATACAAATTTTTGGTGGGGAAGTAAAGTGGGGTAAAATTTTAGATAATAAAGAACTAAGAGTCATTAGAAACGGTCAAGATTTAGGACGTTTGGAAATTGTAGAGTTGCAAAGAAACAAAGTGAAGGCTAAAGAAATTAATATTGCTCAGCAATTTGGGGTTTCGGTAAAAGGTAAAGTAAAAGTGGAAGCGGGGGATTTTGTAGAATGTATTGACGAAATAGTGTTAGAATAACGTTCACGCAAATTTTAACTAAAAGGTTAAATTATATAGCATTAACTAGCTTCGAAGTAAAAGAAAACTTTTGCCGGTTTTGTAGTTGGCCTTGGTGCTGTAGTAGATTGATTAAACTGTGAGTAGAGTTTGACTAACTTTACTCGAACTGTTTAGTGGATACAATTACGGTTAGTTTGTAGGACTAAAATAAATGATGTTTTGATATTAAAAACTTGTTAACTTTCCTATATTTAATAAAATGCTTAAACTACTTTCAAAACTATCTTGTTCTAAACGATACCCCGGTTTACTTAAGCATGACAGTAAAATCGCCATCATACTTTATAAACCTAAGTAATTATTGCTTTTTGACTCTATAAAATCAGTAAAATTCTTTGACTCTTAAAAATCAATCAATAAAACAAGTTTTAAGGGTCCCTAACTTGACAGAGAAGGGGAAGTTTCTCTATATTTAGTAGTTAATAAACCAATTTGCATCTAGAAATATGTATTGTCCAAAGTGTGGACACAAAACTACTAGGGTTTACGACTCTCGGTTAACTCAAAATGGTAAAGCCGTTAGACGTAGGCGTGTCTGTCCTAAATGTAAATATCGTTTTACGACCCTAGAGGAAATCAAAATTCTAGATTTGTATGTAGAAAAAAGAAACGGTCAAATTGTGCCTTTTGAAATTGAAAAAATTGAGACTGGTATTCGCAAGTCTTTCAATAAAAGAAAAATTGATAACATAAAAATTGCTAAATTAGTTCAAAAAGTGGTTGAAGATATCGTAGCTACTGGTAAAAATCCGATTAAATCAACTAGAATTGGCAAAATTGTACTAAAAAACTTGCGTGAAGTGGACGAAGCAGCCTACATTTGTTTTTGGGCTATGTATGGTAGTTTTGATACAGCCGAAGATTTTAATAAACTTCTCAAAGAATTTAATGAAGACTAATCTCTAAACGAACCAACTCATCTGTGATTGATAAAGTTTACTTAAAGGTTATTGTACTCGACCTCGATTGTTCTTTAAAATCCAAGAGACAATTGTCTTAACCTTCTTTAGAAGTTTGTTAGTTTGAACTCAACCAGAGGCGTAGCTATTGCCAACCAGTTTTTCCACAAAATGGTTTAATTTTAAAAGTGTATATTCTACTATTTAACGATGAAAATTTACAATTCATTGTTCTAGCGAACTAAATTTTTTCTTAATTACGATTTTTCGTCATTTCCTGTTCAGCAAGGTTGGTTAAGATTTTCAAGAAAAGTTAGTTTTAGCGTGAGTTGTAAACCAAGTTTTGGTATGATCTAATTTTAGTTAAAAGCTGCGATTTTTAATATATTTTATAAAACGGCCAAACTTGTCAGTTTACAAATTGCTAAGTAAACTTAATTTGTTATGAAACCTTGGTCTAAAGCTAGAAAAGTTCTTTTGATATTAGAATTTAGTGTGGCCAGTTTGGTTTTTTTGTTTTTTAGTGTGTATAATCCCCCGTTTCAGCAAATTAGCGATGATAGAATGATTTTCTTGCAATTTCTGGAAAAACAGGCTGGTCAACAGGTTTTAGGAGCTAGTTCACAAACTGAGCCAATTGGGTGTCCGGCAAACAAGCCAGTGATCGGTTGGATAGACTATGCTGGCAAAAAACAAATTCGCTCTCATTTACCCCCAAACACTGTTCCAAGCGCCTGTTTTAGTAGTTTAGAAGAAGCTTTAGCTGAGGGATTCGTTCTAACAGATTAAATTAATTAACTTTGGTAAAAAACGAGAAATAAAACCAATCAATTACGTCTAATTACGTCCATGGTTATTCTTTGGGTTGCGAATAAACCTCTTGAGGGTCAAAAAACTTGTGATTATCAATAATTTTTAGTCGGGTTTGGGTAGGATTGTTAGGTTCGTATTCTAGCACTCGATAGAAACACGATCGTCTACCAGTATGACAAGCTGCTTGCCCAATTTGTTCCACTGCAAATATTAGGGTATCCTGGTCACAATCGACATACACTTGTTTGACCAATTGAACATTACCACTTTGTTCTCCTTTTTGCCAAATTTTTTTTCTAGATCGGCTGTAAAAGTGCGCCTGCTTTGTACTTAGGGTTAAGTGTAAAGCTTCGGCGTTAGTATAAGCAAACATTAGTACTTGGTTGGTTTGGTGGTCAATAACAATCACTGGCAATAATCCGTCCTGGTTGAAATTTGGCAAAAAATTACTACCTTCTTCGAGGTCCATAGTAGAATGGTTAGTCATAACCGTGGCGGTCTTGAGTTTTTCGGGAGTTGTCAAGTTGTTTAAATAAAAATCTAGACGGAGTTGCTTTGGTTAAGATAAACCACGATCGCCAAACTAATTTGGAAAATTTCCACTTAAAGATTTTGATTGATTTTCAAAATTTGATTTACTACTTGTGTTTTTACAGACTAAGCAAAAAACTAAGCTAAAGGAAGTCTTCGTCCTAAAATCTAGCTAGGGTTATTATTTTTGCCAACAAGTGAGAGTAAGAGGCTACTTTTACCTAAATTTAGGTTTTTACTGGTTTTTCAGTAAAACTTACTTGACGACCGATGATCAGCTAATTCTAATAGCTTCCAACAAAAAAGGAAAATATAATATCAAAAAGATCAAAAAAATGAACACACTTAACAAAAATAAAATTGGTTGTAATTTGGGGTAGGAATATTTAGTTAAATAAGCTATGGAGTAATTTCCACCCAGAAAAACCAGTGTAGTTACCCAAACTGTTAGCAAGTTAATCAATTCACTGCTTAAACGAAAACTTTCTGTTCCAAGAAAAATGCCTCGATAAAAGCCAAATATATAAGTTAAAAATAACATTAATAAAGGCCCCCAAAGCCAAATCCAAGGAACTAATAACAGACCTGTAAAATAGTTTTTACAGTGAGTGATTAAAGAATTCCCAGTTTTAGACATTAACTATCAGAGTAACAAATAGACAGCTACTTTTTTATTTTAGATTGGCCTATAATTTTGTCTACTATACCATAGTTGACAGCTTCTTGGGCGTCCATAAAGAAGTCTCTATCCATATCTTTTTCAATTTTTTTTACTGGTTGACCAGTAAGCCAGGCCATGTATTTTTGTAGAATATCTTTAGTTTTGAGAATGTGTTTGGCTGTAATTTCGATGTCGCTAGCCTGTCCTTGAGCCCCACCTAGTGGCTGGTGAATCATTACTTCAGCGTGTGGTAAAATGTATCTTTTTCCTTTAGCTCCAGCAGCTAAAATTACACTAGCAGCCGAAGCGGCCATACCCACGCACACTGTGGATACATCTGGTTTAACCAAATTCATCGTATCAATAATTGACCACATAGCCGTGATTGACCCACCTGGACTGTTGATATACATTGTAATATCTTTGGTAGCATCTTCGCTTTGAAGGTATAGTAGCTGAGCTACGACAATTCCGGCAATTATTGAATCAATAGGTTCGGTTAGCAAAACTATTCTTTCATCCAATAAGCGCGAATATAGATCCATGGATCTTTCGCCTTCGTGTGTACGTTTGACCACCATTGGCACTAGAGGCATAAAACTAAATCATCTAATTTGATTATTAGAAAGTAAAAATAAAGAAAAAACATCAAGTTTGTCAAAACTTAACCTGTCTAAGGTTACAGATATCTTTTAAGAGCAGCTTAACTAAACTAGGCATGGAGCAATTTTTTACTGTTATCTTAAGTTTAGTCATGGAAACTATCCAGTAGTTTGTTGAAACAAGCTTGATAGGTGACACTTAGTCAAAAGTAAGTTCTAGCACAGGTCGGAAAAAACTAACGGTTAATATTTGTTGGATCTTGGCTTGTTTGGCTTGTTGGATAAATATAAGTAAACTAAAAGTAGACCACTAAAGACAATACCCAGTTCTAAAAACAGACTAGCAAACAAATTATGTATTGGTTGATAAGTTTCTGCTAGAAACCAAGAGTGATAACTGCGAAAATAGAAAGGGTATTGACCTAAACCGATACCAAACAGTTTTTGACTCCAAGGTAATTGACTATAGGTAGACCAAAAGTAGACGTATTCTTGCAGTCTAATCCAGTCGGTACTGTGGGCATAGGCTAATCGGGAGAAAAAAACCAGTACCATCAACCCAGCTAGACCAAGCAACCACAACCAGGTTTTTTTAAAAAATTCGATCACTATTGTTAATGGGTTGGTTGTAGCAGTTATCTTGGTTTCTACGAGTTTGCATAGTAAGATGAATAATCCACATAACCAAGCTAGACGACTAAAACTGAGAATTATTATAATAATACTCACAATTCTTAAATAGAACTGTAGTTTACTGAAACAATGAGTAGTCGAGTTACTCCTAGCTAGACTTAACCAGAGACCCGTTACCCCTAAAAAACCCAGGATGTTTGGGTGTTGCATCAAGCCGTAACCGCGTAGTAAAACTAAGTAGTAATCTCCAATTGGCTGTTTGGCAGCAATTGTTGTTTGTAGGGAAACTAATGGCTCTCCTAGTATTGACAGTCCTAGGCTACTTCCAGTTATTACTTGCCAACCGGCAAATAGTAAATTTTGGGTAAGCCATAAGTTAATTAAAAAAAGAATAACTTCGCTTGGTTGCAGGAATTTAATTTGGGTTATTAGACTACGAACTAAAACCCTAAAACGTAGCCATTGCTGTTTGACTAAGAAGATTGGTTTTAGCAAATTGACTAACCATGTTTTTAGTTGCGAGTTTACTGGTTGTGATGGTGTTTTAAAGTCAAACATTCCGTCATTAGAATGGTTACTATAGATCTGAGTCTTAGTGAGGTGTTTGGATTTGATTAATAGAAAGTCTTTGTGAACATGGTTAGTGATGATAAATAGTTGGTTTAACTTTGTTCTTGACTGTTGACTATTTGTAACTAGCCAAGATTTTGTTGTTGGTGACAGTTTATAAAATACTGATTGTTTGGGTTGAGAATAGTTTTGAGTGTGAGCGATTGCAAATTTAAGTTCTGCCAAAATTTGAAAGATTAACCAAACTAACATTACTGGGTAGGGGTTAGACAGTAATAAATGTTCAAAAACGGCATAAAATAGCCACACTATCATTATAACTTGTGGCCAAAAAAACTTAAACCAAAGTTGATAGCGAAACCAAATAGACAACCAAAGAGATAAATTAGCCCAAGTGAAAACTGCTCTGGCTAGTTCTTCTATACTGGGATTAGCTAAGTTAATTTGCCAGATGGAAATGGTTAATAGGCTTAAGGACAAAACTGTATAGTGTTGTTTTAGACGAAATAACTCAATAATTAAGCCAAGTAGCACTAGCAAGTGTCCAGGGCTAACTACTAAATCTAGAAAATTGTTAACTCGGTTATAACCTAACCATGGATTAAGGTTAACAAACTTTGGCCAAAAGCAACTTAAAGTAACTAAAATCAACCAAAAATTTTGAGTTTTTTTAATCAAGTCAGAACTATTGGTCATGAAAGTCAATATAAGACTGCAATTGATATCTGAAAATCTTGGTGAGGTATAAACGGTTAAAAACACTCAGTCAACCATAATCACAATCGCAATCAAAAAGTCTTAGCTAACTAGATTGCTTCAAAATTGGTTAATCAGCTGCATCTAAGTTGTAATTGCATTTCGGATCCAAAGGGTAGGGGTTTTGTAACCATTTGAGATAAGCTTCTTTTTCAGTAACGGTTAGTTCTACTAAAACTGTAGTACACAATATTGACTCTGTTTTGGGGTTACCTTGGCAACCATCAGGCCAGTAATATTGATTGTCCATAGCGATAACCCGGTTCCAACAAATTGTTTCTGTTATATTGGAATTTTTTTCAGTAGAGTTAGTAGCGGTTAGGTTTATTAACCACCAAATACTTAAACCAATTACAACCAAACACCAACCCGAAAGAATAAGGGTTAAGACTAGTCTGAAATTTTTCAAAAACATACAATGTAAACACCAACTCTTAAGTTGGAGAAAAAGTTCTTCGTGATTGTCAATGAATCAATCAATTGGATTGATGTACGTTTGAGTTTGGCCCTAGGTTTCTCAGATGAGGAAAATATTTTCTTACAATATACTCTGGTACTATATTCAAAGTTAAATACTTTTGTTGAATTTCAGGTTGTAAATACTTAAAATCTCTGATTTTACCGCGACAGTTTTTAGAGCCACAATTGCAATTCATTTCCCAGTCATCTTCATCCATAGTAGTGGAGTAGTCCCAAGTAATTTCTTGCCCAGGAGAAATATCTTTAATAGCTATTAATACTGCTTTGGTGGCTGTAATTTTTAAACCGGCGTTGGGGTCACAAGAATGATTAAAAAAATCGTCTACTTCACCTGAAGGTCCCATATATAAATTTTCTCCTATTTGGACGTAATGGTCTTCAACCGAGTCGTATGGTTGGGGTAAGGCTTCACGAGAATACAGTTGTCCGTGAAATTCACAGATAACCTCTCCTGCTAAAAAATTTTTATTAGCAAATACACCATATCCGTTATTAGATGGTTTGATTAATAAGTACGGATGTTGTGGTAACATAGTAGTAGTAGTAGTGCTGACTATAAAAGTAAGTAAGCTTGCTTAAGGAAAAATTTAAAAGTGTCAAAATGTGGTCAGTTATTTTTAGCTCAGGCTAATTGTGATTGTGGAAGATTTAAAATAACCACTAAAAAGCTCTGTATTTGGTAGCACTGTTTTTTGAATAAACTTGAGATGAGTTTAGATTTTCGCGAAACGATTTGAACGGTTGGCGGTAAATTTCTGGTCATTTGAGTTATTTCTTCTTCGGAAAGTCCGATTATTAAATAAGTTAATTACAAACTCCAGCATTTCAAATTCGTTAGTGGGTTTTATTGAACCCTGTTCTGCTTGGAAATTTCTCCTGTTGTGCAATCAAAAACCATTTGTCCACCGACAAAAGACTGGCGTACAGATCATTTGCCAAGTTTGATTGATCTTGGTGGGTAGGATAAGTCAAGTTTTTGAATAGATTTTGATTCGAATAGATTTTGAATAGGTGTCTTGCTTCTTGTGCTGCACCTTTATATCTATAGTCAAACCCAATAACCACCACCTCAAAACCTGCCTCACTAAGTTGTTTAGCATATTGATTAATTCCAGCTGCCCAAGATGTTTCGTCAATTGGATCTTCTGGGCTAGGTGCTCCATACTTGTAAAACATCTCTTTTCCTAAGACAATTTTGCTAATGTCCATTTGCCTTAAAAATTCCACTGATGGTAGAATCTTGGCTATGGCGCGTAATTCGTCTGCTTCTGCGTGACTGTTAACTAACAGAGCTAATCCTTTTGGGTGTATTTGAAAAAATCTGAATCGATTTTATTAACGATCTCGGCGGACAGAAGGGCAAAATTTGTTGGTCTTTTACTCTTAAGGAACACTTGTTTGTAATTGGATCTTGAACCCATTTGCCCGGCACCACCAACACAATTTGCTTAATTGACGCTCCTTTCATCTTTTCGCTTTGGCCTATAAGCTCTTGCAATGTTGTTAAGTTTTGAGGTATTTCAATTGGTGGGTAGTGGTTAAAACTGCATTACGAGTACCATCAGGATGTTCAGTAAATAGTAGACAGGCATAACAGCCAGCCAAACCAAAAGTCCAAATTATTTTTTCGTTGTCCTTAGGAGAAACCTCAATTGCTTTTCCTTGACTCATTTCAACTTGTTCGACATTCGGGTCTCCTGCTTCTACTTTATCCCAGAGAGAAATTACTTCCGGACTGAATCTTTCGTATTGGTCTTTAAGTTGAAAATATTTTTCCAATTTTGCTTTTTCTTCTGGTGTCGTTTATCCTGAAATATTTCTCCCTAACTCTGTGAAGGGGTCTGTTGGTTTTTTTCCTGATTTTCTTTCTGTAAATCTGGAAAACCTATTGGTTTTTCTTCCTGTAAATCTAGAAAACCTATTGGTTCTTCTTCCTCCAAATCTGGAGAATTTATTGGATTTGTTTCCCCTAGAAGAGAAAGACCACGTAATCCTGCTTCTTCTTCGGGAGATAATCCTTGTCCTGTTCCTCCTTGAGCCGAGGATACATTCTCGTGAGGATTTCCTCACGATATTGTTCAGATTTACCTGCCATAACCAAATTTTTAACTTTTAAATGCCTTGGTGATTTTTGCTAAAACCGAAACCAATGCCTTTTTATAATATAGCTCCAATCTCAATTTTTGTCAAGGTAACATATTTAATGCCTGACTTCTTAGCAAAATCTTCTTGTGACAAATCTTGTTTTTTCGGTATTTTTTATATTTTCTCCAAGGTTACTTTCTCTTGCCATATTTTCAATATATTTGACAGTATGCTATTGTAGCAATAGCAAGTGCTACTTGCAATATAATGGCAACGAATAAATTAAGATCATGCAAG
>Ga0209227_1000687_pt1 | contig 28511 bp, 23 predicted proteins | sample YNPBryantNP2012_FD_185815 | JGI IMG/M metagenome (GOLD analysis project Ga0209227, IMG submission 185815) | Anoxygenic and chlorotrophic microbial mat microbial communities from Yellowstone National Park, USA - YNP Bryant NP 2012 (SPAdes)... ...
GGAAAAGAGGCTCACCTCCGGGTATCCCGCGATAACAGCGACGGTGGTAAACCTGCCGGAGCCGGTGGTGACATACGCGAATTGGTTTTCGTACCGCAGCGCCGACTTTATCAGTGAGAATCGCGAGGTTTACCGTGCGCTCCGTATCACGCGTGCTCTGTTTCCTCATCTTCCTCTCCGTTTTGTGGCCGATGCCGGGCTGGATGACCAAAAAATCTTTACCTGGTTTGAGCTGATCAACGCTGAATTCATCATCCGCGCCTGTTCCAACCGGACCGTTGAAGTCTACAATGACCGTCTGGACCGCTGGGAAGTAGAGTTGTTGGACGATTTGACCGCCACGCTCCCGTTGCCCCTACAACTGCGGGTGACTTTCACGCACGCCCGCAAAGTGCGCACCGTGGACGTGGCGTTGGGTTGGCTGATGATCCGTCTCCCCGAGACGAAGCAGGTCCTGTGGATGTTAGTGGCGCATTGCCCCAAGCTCTTCGAACGTGACCTGGTCCTGCTCACTAACGTGCCGGTGCATACTGCGCACGATGCCACAATGGTGTACACTGAGTGGCGCCACCGCCCGCAGATCGAGCATACTTACCGCTTCGACCAGGAAGATGGCCTGCATGTTGAAGATGTATGCGTACGGACCCTGGAGCGGATGCGCCGTATTTTCGCCTTGATCCTGCTGGCTACCCTGTTTGTGTATCACGTCGCTCACACCTGGCCCCACCAGATGGTCTTGTGGCTGCGTCGGCTGGGAGGCAAACTCGGCCTCTCTGGAGACCGTGATGGCCCTTATGTGCTCCTCGCAGGCATCCGTGCTGTCTTGATCACTGCTGCTACCCTGGCATTCTCAAGCAAGCATCCATTCCCAAGACCAAAGGAGACATGTGGGTAATCACCAGCCACGAAATCTTGACTGAGCAGCTTTATTGTGTTATAATAACCTCAACTATAGCTGCTGATCCTCGCCAGTTCGGGCACAAGGGCGGGTAACCCGACTAGAGCCTGTATGATTCGTTTTGACGTTTCTGCTCTGATCAAGGCCCGGCTTGGCAAGACACTCACTCTGAACCTGGACACAGGGCATCAAACCCTGAAGGACCTGGAAGTCAGCTTCCTGCGTGGGTCCGTCCAGGCGATTCGGGTACAAAGTGGCTTGCTGATTCAAGGCGCTGTAGCATCACAGCTACACCTGGAGTGTGTCCGCTGCCTGGAACCCTTCGATTTCCCCGTAGTCCTGGAATTAGAAGAGATCTTTCGACTGGCACCGGCAAAAGCCTCCCCTTCTTCCTACCTGGTTGGAGAAGACGGGTGGATTGATCTGGCCCCCTTACTACGTGAGCAAGCGTGGGTGGAAATCCCAATGAAACCCCTTTGCCGCCCTGACTGCAAAGGTCTATGCCCACATTGTGGCGCCAATCTCAACATCGAAACATGTACCTGCGAGCAGATCAGGATTGACCCGCGCCTGGCACCGCTGCAAAAGTTGAGGGAGTGAAATTATGGACCTGGTTGGGGAACTTTTAGAAAGGGCGGAAGTTCAGGGATACCTTACCACTGATGAAATATTGGAATTCCTCCCGGAGACAGAGGACAGTCTGGAGCAACTGGAGGAAATTCTGATCCTGCTACATGACGCAGGGGTTGAAATATACGATGACAAGGCGGACCTTACAGACGAGCTCGCTGATGAACTCTCCCCGGCGATGGGATTTCCCGAGTATGACGAGGAAGTTGACTATGACCTGAGCGGAATCGCCAGCGACGATGCAGTAGGGCTGTATCTCAGGGAAATGGCCCGTGTGCCCCTCCTGAAAAACGACGAAGAGGTCAGGCTTGCTAAGGCTCTGGAGGCAGGGCGCAACGCCAAAAAGAAACTGAGCGAAGACGGTACTGACCCTGCAATGCGTAAGGAACTCGAACGGCAGGTTGAAGAGGGACTGGCTGCCCGTGAACACCTCATCAAAGCCAACACCCGGCTGGTTGTCAGCATCGCCAAAAAGTACATCGGCCGGGGGGTCCCGTTTCTGGACCTGATCCAGGAAGGTAACCTTGGCCTGATGAAGGCGGTGGAGAAGTTCGACTACAGCCGCGGGTATCGCTTCAGCACCTATGCCACGTGGTGGATCAGACAGACCATCACGCGGGCCATCGCCGACCAGGGGCGCACAATCCGTGTCCCGGTCCATATGTCCGACCGCATCCGCCGTCTGTACAACACCGCTCAGAATCTGGAGCAGGAATATGGCCGCCGCCCTACCCCCGAGGAACTCGCCGACGAACTCGACGTAGAGCCACGCAAAGTCCAGTGGATGCTGCAGGTCTCCTGGAGACCGCTGAGCCTGGAACAACCCGTTGGTGAAGAGGAGGACAGCGAGCTGGGCAATTTCATTGAGGACGAAACTTCCCCGACCCCTGCGCAGAGTACCTACCAGTATATGCTCGAGGAGAAAATCGAGGAAATGCTCGCCACGCTTCACCCTCGTGAGGCCTGCATTCTCCGTCTGCGCTTCGGACTGGGCAGCGGTCGCAGCTACACCCTCGAGGAAGTCGGTAAAAAGTTCGGGCTGACCAGGGAGCGTATCCGCCAGATTGAAGGCAGAGCACTGCGCCGCCTGCGCCATCCCTGCCGCAGCCGCCAGCTCAGGGACTATCTAAGATGAAAGTGGCGATCCGTCCCCCCATACTGATGGCGATGTCAACCTATCCGCCGTGGCGGGTAGGGCGGGAGGCTACTTGCCCGTAACGGGTCGCCTGACGACCTCACGGCTCGTACCGCCAGCCTCGCTGGCGGTTTTTCTTTTTAGAACTATCTGCTAAAATTATCAGGCAAAGAAGGAGGAGCTATGGCCGAATACATTCTCGTAGCAGTCGCCTGGCCCTACGCCAGTGCCAAAATTCATACCGGTAACGTCACCGGTTCACACCTGCCTGGTGACATCTGTGCACGTTATCACCGTCTCAAAGGCGACCACGTCTTGATGGTCTCGGGCTCCGATTCCCACGGCACACCTATCACCGTGGTCGCCGACAAGGAGGGCCGCCACCCCCGCGAGGTGTTCGAACACTTTCACCATGGGTTCCTGGAACTGTTCCAACGGTTGGGCATCAGCTACGACCTGTTCACCCACACCGACACGGAGAACCATCACCGGGTTGCCCAGGATTTCTTTCTTGCCCTGCTTAACAAAGGCTACCTCTATACCCAGGTACAGAAGCAGATGTATTCGGAAACACAACAGCGCTTCCTCCCCGACCGGTATGTAGAGGGGACATGCCCGGTCTGTGGCTACGAAGCGGCCCGGGGAGATCAGTGCGACCGTTGCAACACATTGCTCGATCCCAAGGATCTGATCAACCCGCGCAGCAAAATAGACGGTAGCACCCCGGTACTCCGCGAAACCGAACACTTCTACCTTGATCTGCCCCAACTGGCCCGCGCCGGGTTAATGGAGTGGCTCCAGACCGGCAAAGAACACTGGCGGCCCAACGTTATTAACTTCGCCCGCCAGTATGTGGGAGAGGGATTGCAGGGCCGCCCGATCACACGTGATCTCGACTGGGGCATCCCGGTGCCCGTGCCGGGGTGGGAGGGCAAGTGTCTCTATGTCTGGTTCGAGGCAGTGATCGGCTACTTCTCCGCCAGCATTGAGTGGGCACACAACCACCACCAGCCCGAAGCGTGGAAAGACTGGTGGTACAACCCGGCTGCCAGGACACTTTACTTCATCGGTAAGGACAACATTCCATTCCATGCCGTGATCTGGCCCGCCGAATTACTGGGCGTGGGGCGGCTCTACGATGATGATCCCACCAAAAAACTCAATCTCCCTTACGATGTCCCGGCCAACGAGTTCATGAACCTGGAAGGGCAAAAAATATCCGGCAGCCGTAACTGGGCTGTCTGGATGGACGAAGCGCTCGACCGCTATGACCCCGATCCACTCCGCTATTATCTCACCGCAGCCATGCCGGAGACCCGCGATACCGACTGGCTGTGGGAGGAATTTGTGCGTCGCAATAACGACGAACTGGTTGCCACCTGGGGCAACCTGGTCCACCGCGCCCTCACATTTGCCTGCAGGCACTTCGAGGGACGCGTGCCTGTACCCGGGACACTGGAAGATGTGGATACCGGTCTGTTAAAACAGATCGAGGCGGGATTCGAGACAATCGGTAATCTGATCGCTGGTTGCAAATTCCGCGCCGCTCTTAGCGAGGTCATGACACTTGCGCGGGAAGCCAATCGCTATCTGGAGATAAAAAGCCCCTGGTTCCAAATCAAAGAGGATCGTCAGGCAGCTGCCACCTCCATATATGTCGCCCTGCGTGCGATTGATTCCCTTAAAATTCTATTCTCTCCCTTCCTGCCCTTCACCTCCGAAAGGCTGCACAGGTACCTGGGCTACGAGGGGACACTCTTCGGGCACTCGTACACCACCACATTTGAAGAGCCAGGTGGGCGGGTCCATGAAGCGCTGTGCTATGATGACAAACCGGCTACAGGTGAGTGGAAGGCCAGCCAGTTACCACCAGCACAACCGCTCCAATGGCCGGAACCGCTGTTCACAAAGCTGGAAGAAAGCGTCATTGAGGAGGAACAGGCCCGTCTTGGCCTCCTGGACAGAGGATAAGCATGGGGATGGGGATCTGATCTGCTAATATTCACACAGGATACCGGGGCAATACCGGTCACCTGAGAGCATGGCCCCGGATTTCAAATAACAAATCAAGGAGGATAAAGTGAACCGTAAAATTCTCGGCGTGATCATCTCGTTGATCCTTACAACACTGGCATGTACCTGCAATGTGCTTCCCTCTCTCACCGGCCCGAAGGCATCCCCGGTACCTTCAAATGTCATTTTCCAGGACGATTTCAGCGATCCGGATTCTGGCTGGGAAGTGGGTAGATATGATGATGGTAGCGTAGGTTACAAAAGCGGCGTCTATTCTGTTACTTCTCTCTCCAATGGCAATACCATGTGGGGAGTGGCTAACCGCACCTTCGATAATATCGTCATCGAAGTGGACGCCACCCAGGTGGCTGCCGGACCGGAAAGCGACAATGACTACGGGGTAATATGTAGAGAGCAGGGTAATGGCAATGGCTATTATCTCCTCCTCTCTGGCGATGGCTACTACGCGATCATAAAAGCCAGGGATGATGAATTCTACTATCTGGTGGACTGGACGGAGACGGAAGCCATACACAAAGGCAACGCCACCAATCACATCCGGGCAGTATGCAATGGCACAAGTCTGGAACTCTCGGTGAACGGCGAGTTCCTGGCAGGCACCGAGGACGATACATTTGCATCTGGAGATATTGCTCTGACGGCAACAACCTACGAGGACGCAGCTACGGAAATCCATTTCGATAATCTGGTGGTAAGCCGTCCATAAACCTGTCTCAAAGGGTGTGTCCCAAAGTTGCAGGACAACTGCGAGCAGTTGTCCTGCAAAGCGGCCAGGTCCGACAAAATTTGGACGCACCCGTCTCAAAACTCAGGTGACCGGTCTCTCTATTCAGGCCGATGAAGTCGCGCTCTTCGGGCGCTTCGCGCCGGTTGGGGTGATCCGCCGGATCGCCCTGCGCCGACATCGCCTGATATTGCACCAGGAGCAACAGGCTGACCCTTGGCCACAGGCTCAAAAAGCGCGTACCGGCGAGGCAGGCCTTGCTCGCAGTCACCACCTGCATAGATGGCAAAAAATGTGCATTATGAGCAGGGGTTCATTCAGACCGGACTCCGGACTAACAGGAAGTATGCATTATGAACAGGGAATTCATTCAGACTATCTTTGCACGTCGCAGCATCCGCAAATATACGGACCAACCGGTTTCTAAAGAAGACATCAGGACATTGCTTGAAGCAGCGATGGCTGCGCCGTCGGCCTCTAATCGCAAACCCTGGCGCTTCATCGTCATCACCGAACGGCACACCCTCGACGCCCTGGCCGAAGCCCATCCCTATGGCAAGATGCTTTTCGAGGCCCCACTGTGCATCTCGGTATGCGGTGACCTGACCGAGATGGAGCAGTTCTGGGTACAGGATTGCTCCGCTGCCACCGAGAACCTGCTCCTTGCCGCGACCGCCCTGGGCCTTGGCGCTGTGTGGCTGGGGGTTTATCCTAACCAGGAGCGGGTGGCCGCCGTGCGTCAGATACTTGGCCTGCCGGAGACGATTACGCCGCTCAACCTGATCTCCATAGGCCACCCGGCGGAGGAAAAGGAACCGCGTACCCAGTACGACGAGTCGCGCGTTCACTGGGAGCACTGGTAATGGAGGTGCGTCGTTTTATCGAATGGGCCAGAGCGCGCGGCACGCTGGTAGAACTTGAGCGCGAGGTTGATCCGCACCTGGAACTGGCGGGCATGATCGCAGCGCTCGATGGCCAGGCAGTACTGTTCCACACGCTCAAAGGCTTTCCCGGCTGGCGGGCAATCACAGGGATTTGTGCCCACCGCGAACACTTTGCCGCAGCTTTAAACTGCACCACCTCTGCACTGATCCAGCGTCTGGCTGCTGCAATGGCCCACCCACTCCCGCCGCCGCTGATTGGCTCTGCACCCTGCCAGGAGATCGTCGAGACACGGCCAGACCTGACGCAGCTCCCCATTCCTCGCTACCACCCGGACGATGGTGGGCGGTACATAACCTCCGGCGTCGCGGTTATCAAAGATCCGGATTTCGGACGCAATATCTCATTCCACCGACTGATGCTGCTGGACGAGAGACATTTTGTCGCCCGCATCGTCGAGGGACGTGGTACACACACCGCGCTGAGCAAAGTCAGCACTCCTCTGCCTGTTGCCATTGCCGTCGGTTGCCCGGTGCAGGTATTGCTTGCGGCTGCAATGAGTCCCCCCAAAGGGGTGGATGAGCTGGAGATCGCGCACGCACTTGCCCCAACGCCGCTTGTGACCTGCCAGAGCGTGGACCTGGAGGTACCGGCCGATGCAGAGCTTATCCTGGAGGGCCACATTACTCACACCCTGGCCGATGAAGGGCCGTTTCCAGACCTCACCGGTACAATGGATATTGTGCGGCGCCAGCCGGTAATCGAAATTGACCGCATTACCCATCGCAGCGAACCGTTTTTTCACGCCCTCCTGCCGGGGGGATTGGAGCATAAGAATCTGATGGGTATGCCGCGCGAGCCGACCATCTTCGCCGCTGTCAACGAGGTGTGCCAGTGCACCGGCGTCTATATCACACCAGGCGGGACATCCTGGCTGCACGCTGTGGTGCAGATTAACAAGCAGCACGAAGCGGACGGAAAACGGGCCATCGAAGCGGCGTTTCGTGGTCACTCCTCGCTCAAACATGTCGTCGTGGTGGACACGGACGTGGATATCTTCGACATCAACCAGGTAGAGTGGGCTATTGCCACCCGCTTCCAGGCCGACCGTGACCTGGTAGTGCTGACCGACCAGCCGGGCAGCAGCCTGGACCCTTCGGCGACGCAGGTGCCCGGGCAGAAGGCCCGTACGGCGAAAATGGGACTGGACGCCACAGCCCCTCTGGGCAGGGCAAGGGTAGGATACGAACGGGTTGTGTATCGGCCGGTAAAGTCTGGCTGGTCTCAGACCCAAGAAGTCGCATAGCATTCAGGTTCGCACGCGGGTGTGAGATACGCATAACTGGATTCCGTGCGTCGCTCCCACCCGCCGTGCCTGCCGGACCACAGTCGGCGCGGGTGACCCGTGCTGCACTGTTGTGACCGGCGGTCGGCAGCCAGCATCCAGCCCGCGTAGACTGTGACCCGCGCAGCGCAGTCAAGAGATCGGCCAGTGCGTCGTACCCCAGAATCAGCCATGCGAATAATAGAGCCTGTGCCGGGATGATGATAGCAGCGCGGTTGCGCAAAATCATAGCTGTAGTTATAATGTCTGGGCACTTTCCTGTGAGGAGGCACACTTGAATATCCCGGCAAAGTCCATATCACTCTTGAAAGCCATCGCGTTACTTATCCTGACATCCCTGCTGCTATCGGCCTGCGGCCAGACGCTCACCCTGCCCACAGTCCCTCCAACTGTGTCCATGTGGACTGCCACCGCCTCGCAGGTCGAAGACACCGGTGTTCCCTCGACCGCCCCGTCTCCCACCCCGACCCCTGAGCCTCCACTGGCAGCGCGGGTAAACGGTGTCCCCATCTACCTGGCCGATTACGAGCGTGAGGTGGGTCAGTATGAGGCAGCGCTGAGAGCCCAGGGAATAGACCCCAACACTGCGGAGGGGCAGGAGAGCGTTGCCCGGCACCGGGAGTGGATCCTGAATATGATGATCGAACAGGTGCTGATCGAACAGGCTGCAGCAGCCCAGGGGATCACCGTGTCCGATGAAGAGGTAAACCTCCACGTGCAGGCGATGATCGCGGACAGTGGAGGAGAGGAGGCTTTCGATGCCAGGCTGGCAGAGATGGGCGAGACCAGGGAAGACGTCTGGCGTAAAGCGCGTGCCCAATTGATCGGAATGAAGATGACACAACGCGTCATTGATAGCGTGCCAGAGACGGCTGAACACGTCCATGCCCGTCACATCCTGGTTGATACCAGGGAGGAAGCGGAACGCATTCTGGCCCAGCTACAGGCGGGTGCCGATTTCGCCACGCTGGCTATGACCTATTCCCAAGATGTCAGCACACGTGACACGGGCGGCGATCTGGGCTTCTTTCCCAGGGGCATCCTGATAGCACCGGAAGTGGAAGCTGTGGCTTTCGCTTTGCAACCGGGTCAGTTCAGCGGCGTCATTCAGAGCATGCTCGGTTACCACATCGTACAGGTTGTGGAGCGTGACCCGGCCCGCCCTGTCAGCCAGGAGAACCTGAGCATTTTGGAGGCACGTGCCCTGGACGAATGGATCGCAGGGTTGTGGGCTCAGGCTGCAGTAGAGCGCTTCGTCAACACAGCTCCGTGAGTATGCGCTCGTTACAGGAGCGCAAAAGCTCGTGATTCCCCTTGCAGGGATCAGTTATATACTTGCATTGAGGAGAGCGGCGCATGAAGCGTACGAAAAAGAGCGCGTCGAAGGCAAAAGGGGGGCGGGATCGGATATTTAATACTCTTACCATCCTGGTGCTGGTGATGACCGTGTGCCTGACAGGCTTCTACGGGTTGATTGGTTTGAACATCTTCAACCCATTTGCTCCTCCTCCCACCCTGACTATGGCCGTGCCGCCGACGCCCACAGAGACACCCACCCAGGGCATTCCCACCTGGACGCCGACGCCCTCGCCGAGTGTCACGCCAAGCCCCCGTCCGACCAATACGCGCACGCCTACACTGACCCCTTCGCCCTTCCCGACCATACCCCCTTCGCCCACTCCGCCACCGACGGCAACCGAAACTCCCCGGGTAACCCGCTCCTATTGGCAGTTTACTCACGAGGTAAGGTTGATTATGCCGATGTACGGTTGCGAATGGACCGGAGTAGCGGGTCACGTGCAGGACCTGGATGGGAATCCGCTCAAAGGCTACCCGGTTCATATCTGGGGGGCGGGGATTGACACGGTGGTCAACGCCGGCACAGATCAGCGCTTTAACACGATCTACGGAAGCCAGGCCGCCTTCGAGCTATTCTTCGACAATAAGCCAAAACCTATGCAGGTGCGGTTGCAGCTCCACGATCCTTATAAACCTAACCACCCTGCAGTCTCAGACGAGGTCGTGATTGACTTTCCCGGTTTTTGCGGCGGGGCATTGGGATACGTCGTGTTCACCCAAAATCACTGAGTTCCTGTCTGAGGAACTGTAAGGCAGCCTTTCCAGCCCGCCAGGACAGCCTGGAAAGGCTGTCCCGCTTTTCAGGACCGTTTCCTGGAGAATGGTTCATAACTGGCTGACACTTTGGGTTACGCGCCGGACGCCGCTGATTGAAATCGGCCCTCAGTAGTTACGACGCATTTGAGCCATACCCACCTGTGTGACGCAGGAGGCTACAGACTTGACAAAATTGTCTCTGTGTGTATCATTAAGCATGTGCAATTTATCCTGTTACGCGCGCCCGTACCTCAATTGGACAGAGGAGCGGTCTACGAAACCGAATGCTGTGGGTTCAAGTCCCGCCGGGCGCGTCTGTCTTCTATCGGTGCCACGCAGGATGGCTTTCCGATCAGCGGACCGGGAGCCCGTCCCACGGGCCGGCCTGATTGCAAGTGCGTAAATCATGCGGTAACTACTCAGCCTGCCCATGCAGTGCCGTGCGGACCACAGTCCGCACGAGGCAGATACTGCAAACGCCAGCTAAACTGAGACACCCGCAAACGGCCCAGATGGCCTTCGACCCGCGGACTGTAGTCCGGCGGGCACAGGCTGAATAGATACATCCTGCGCATGGTGCCCATGTGGCCCGACCGGTATATGGAAGTTGATTTTTAGTTGTGAGCCTGTCATAAACCTGCATGCATCCGCACTGGTACGTAACCTTTGCCCCATTGATGTCCCCTTGGGTCCGCCTGAGTAAGGATACTGGCATGGAAGCCCCTGGATGCAACCTGTCGGGGAACCGGCCATGAATGATACCTTTCTATGGATGGCAGCGGTTGGGAGCGGCCTGTTGGGCCTGCTGCTCCTGCTTGTGGCAGGGGCAGTGGCGCTGTACTGGAAGGTTACGCCACCGGCTACCTCCAGACGTTCACACCAGCGCGCGGATACGGCCCCCGCAAGGGAAGCACAACAACCTGTGGTCGCTGCCATCGCAGGTGACAGTCTATGGCTCTGGGTTAAGGCCTGGATTTTTGCCATGATCCACGCCGGTACCGTCAGTCTGGTCTTGGGAGGGATCACCTTCTTTGAGGACATAGCAAGGGCAAGTGAAGAGATTCATCGCTCCGGAACGGTGACATTCCCCAGACAGCTCCTGCCCGGTGCCCTGTCCGAGGCCTCATCAAACCGTCACCTTCCCAGGCCGGAAGGCAAGAAGTCATCCACGGGCAAGGGCGTGGCCAGGAGGCTTAATCATCCTGCCGCCTCTTCAAGCCAGGTCACATGGGAAGTGGTAGGCGAGGAAAGCGTGACTGAGCATACCGAAGGTTGAGCTGGCGTGACCTGCAATAGAGCACCGGAATTGACAGATTCCCCAACCCCAGGTAACTCTACTTTCTTATCCAACTTGCGCCTGAGCACAGAGCAGCTTTTGTGCACCTGTGCCAGGATGATCGTGTCAATGTGCCTGCTGTTTGTGGGTCTTGCAGGCGGGCAGAGATGGGACGATCCGTACCTGGATTGGGTGATGGCCGGCCCTCGTGTCTCACGGAGCACCGTTACACCTGCGCCTACACCTGCGCCACTACCTATTCCCGATCAGGCACGGGTACCCATCCTTATGTATCATTACGTATCTGAGCCACCTGCAGGCGCCGATCGGATACGCCTCGACCTGACCGTCACGCCGGAAAATTTCCGGGCGCAGCTCCAATACCTGTCCGACGCCGGGTATCACACCATCACGTTGAGCGATCTATACCTTCACCTCACCCAGGGTCTCCCACTGCCGGAGAAACCGGTGATCCTGACCTTTGATGATGGGTACAGGGATGCTTACGAAGTGGTGTTTCCCTTATTACTGGAGTACGGATTCACGGGCACCTTTTTTGTCCTGGCCACACCGGCTCACTTCGAGGCGCCGGGCTATCTGACGTGGGCGCAGATGAAGGAAATGGCCGACGGCGGGATGGATATTCAGGCGCATGGGCGTGATCATGTGGACCTGCGCGGGCGTTCATATGAGTACCTTGTGTACCAGATTCTGGGCATCCAGGAAGCAATCTATTACCACACCGGCCGCCTGCCGCGCTTTTTCTGCTATCCATCCGGCCGGTACGATGAGCAGGTGATTGCAGTGCTCAAATCGGCCGGATATTGGGGCGCAGTGACGACGGAGATGGGCTACGATCACTCCCTGGATAAAATTTTTACGATGCCACGCGTACGCATACGCGGAAGCGATACATTGGCCAGCTTTGTAAGGAAAGTAGAGGGGCGTTAGGGAATCCAACCTGCGTATGGCTGAGCTGATCAGCGGACTGGTCATCAAAGCACAAAGCGGTTTCTTCACCGTTCACACAGAGAGCGGTGATTTTGTATGTCAGGTACGGGGGCGCTTGAAGCAGGAGCGCCTCGACACCGATCTCATCGCCGTCGGAGATCGGGTGCGGATACGTCCTGTCGGCAAAGGCGCCGGCGTGATTGAGGAAATACTGCCACGGGAACGTGTGCTGGCACGTCTGGCGCCACTCCCGGGTGGGCGTGGGGCCCGCCGCTGGGATCGGGACGGCTACCTCTCTGAACGGGAGCAGGTTATCGTTGCCAATCCTGACCAGGCTGTTTTCGTGCTTGCCTGTGCGCAACCATCACCAAACCTGCGCATGCTGGACCGGCTGCTTGTGGGAGCAGAATACCAGCACATTCCGGCCATCGTGTGTGCGAACAAGGTTGATCTGGTGGGCCGGCATCAGGCCCAGGCACTCTTCGGTGTCTACGAGAAGATCGGCTATCGGGTGGTCTACACCAGCGCGGTTACCGGTGATGGGGTAAGTAGTCTGCGTGATGCGCTGCAGGGGAAAATTTCGGCCCTGATGGGGCCTTCGGGCGTGGGCAAAACCAGCCTGCTCAACGCCATGCAGCCCGGGCTGGGATTACGAGTGCGTCAGGTGAGCCGGGCTACCGGCAAGGGGCGCCATACCACTGTCGTACCCCAGCTCGTACCTTTAAATGTAGGGGGCTGGGTGGCCGATACGCCTGGTATCCGTGCTCTGGCCCTTTTTGACCTGGACCCGGAAGAAGTGGACGCTTACTTTCCAGACATCGCCCCGCTGGTGAGGCATTGCCACTTCTCCGATTGTACTCACACTGTCGAACCTGGTTGCGCAGTCAAAGCAGCGGTGGAGACGGGCAGGGTGAGTCAGCACCGTTATGAAAGTTATGTCAGATTGCGGGAGGAACATCAGAAGCTGGCGGACATGTATTGGTGGGGGATATATTGACAGGTGCATCCCCTCGACCAGCCCCCCCTTACCTGAGGGGGTGTTTTTGTGTCTCCTGGTAATTACCTGCCCGGCTGCCTGCCGCCGTGTGCCGATCGGAAATCGGCCTTTCCGGCGCCTGCGCCGACCGCAGGCCTGCAGCCCAAAGCGGGCGACTTCAGTCGGCGTGGGCAGGCAGTTGCGCCTCTTGACATATGCAAAAGGCAGTGTTAGAATGCAACGCCGTTGCATTTCGACTGAGGAGTCACAGGACATATGGAGAATAAGAGTTCTGCTGTCGCCTGGCATGCCCGTACGGTCCAAGAAGTAGCGGAGACGTTGGGCACTGATCCGGCAAGAGGGCTGACGGCGGCTGAAGCCGCTGCCCGTCTCAGCCAGTACGGCCCCAATGAACTGGTCGAACGGCCACGGCCAGGATTCTGGCACATGCTGCTGGACCAGTTCAACAATTTCCTCGTCATCATTCTGATTGTCGCAGCATTCATCTCCCTGCTGCTGGGGGATACCCTGGAGGCCGGGGCAATTATGGCCATCGTGCTGCTGAATGCCATCATCGGCGTAATTCAGGAGGGAAAGGCAGAGGAAGCCCTGGCCACGCTCAAAAAGATGGCTGCCCCAGAAGCCCACGTCCTGCGAGATGGCCACCGCATCGTCATACCCGCCCGCGAAGTGGTGCCCGGTGATGTCGTGTTCCTGGAAGCCGGTAATTACGTGCCGGCCGACCTGCGGCTGATCGAGAGCGTCAACCTCAAAATCGAGGAGGCCTCGCTGACCGGGGAATCGGTGCCGGTGGAGAAAAAGGCAGACGTCACGCTGGCAGAAGATGTTCAGACAGGCGACCGGGTTAACTGTGCTTTCATGGGGACCACCGTGACCTACGGACGGGGTCGGGGCATCGTGGTCGCCACCGGTATGCGGACCCAGATAGGCCAGATTGCCGAGCTGATCCAGTCATATGAGGAAGAGCCTACCCCCTTGCAGCGGCGGCTTGACCAGTTGGGACGCTGGCTGGGATGGGGCTCCCTGGCTATCTGTGCCATTGTCTTCATCGAGGCGATCATCCAGGATACCGAAATTTCTTTGATCTCCAGCCATGGGCTGGCTTATTATCTGATCCATACCAGACAGGACATTGTGGACCTGTTCATCGTCGCCGTCAGCCTGGCCATCGCAGCCGTGCCTGAGGGGTTGCCGGCCGTAGTGACCATCTGCCTGGCGCTGGGGATGCGCGAGATGGTGCGGCGGCATGCTCTCATCCGTCGCCTGCCAGCAGTGGAAACCCTGGGGAGCGCCACTGTCATCTGCTCTGATAAGACCGGTACCCTGACCAAGAATGAGATGACAGCCGTACAGCTCTACGCTGCCAACCTGCGGCTTAATGTGAGTGGTGAGGGATACCAGCCCACCGGGGAGTTCACCAATGCCGGAGTGGCGGTAAACCCACGTGATAGCGCCGAAATTATGGCCCTGCTCACCGGCAGTCTGCTTTGCTCAGACGCCCGGTTAGAGATACTCGAGGATGAGGGAGGAAACCATCGCTACCGTATGGTCGGAGACCCCACCGAGGGGGCGATGGTAGTCGCGGCAGCCAAGGCCGGCCTGTACCGCGAAGAGATGGAGAGCAAATTCCCGCGCGTGGCGGAGGTGCCTTTCGACAGTGGCCGCAAACGTATGAGCACCGTGCATCTGCGCAGGGATGGCAAAGATGGCCTGCCAACCTATATTGTCTACGTCAAAGGCGCACCGGATATAATGCTTTCCCTCTGCAACAACATCCTGGAGGATGGGAAAGATGTGCCGTTGACGCCTGAGCGGCGTTTGCATATTGAAAACACCATCCGTGAGCTGGCGCGAGAGGGGCTGCGTGTGCTGGCGGTCGCTTACCGTTATCTTGACGAAATCCCCCAGGAGGTCAATGTTGAGACAATCGAGAAAGACCTCTCGATGATAGGATTGGTGGCGATGATAGACCCGGCCAGGCCTGAGGTTAAACCGGCGGTGGAGCTGGCACGACAGGCAGGTATCCGCACTATCATGATCACCGGTGATTATCCTGATACAGCCCGCGCCGTTGCACAGGAGATCGGTCTGTGGCGGCCTGGTGGGCGGCTCATCACCGGCGCGGAAATGGACGTGATGAGCGACGAGCAACTCGTCAGTTGCATTGAGGACGTTGATGTCTTTGCCCGTGTCTCCCCTCAACACAAAGTGCGCATCGTCGAGGCACTCAAGGCACGCGATCACATTGTGGCAATGACAGGCGACGGTGTTAACGATGCCCCGGCTCTCAAACGCGCCTCCATAGGCGTGGCGATGGGCATAACGGGCACCGATGTCTCTAAAGAGACCGCCGATATGGTGCTCACCGATGATAACTATGCTTCCATTGTCTCGGCCGTGGAGCAGGGGCGCATAATCTACTCCAACATCCGCAAGTTTGTGTACTACCTGATCTCATGTAACCTGGCCGAGATCGCGGTGATTTTTCTGGCCACGCTGGCCGGCTCGCCTCCGCCGTTGAGCGCCATCCAGCTCCTCTGGCTCAACCTGCTTACCGACGGTGCGCCCGCGCTGGCATTGGGGCTGGAGAAGGGCGATCCGGATATTATGGAGCAGCCTCCGCGGCCGGTGCGCGAGCCGATCATCAACCGGCCTATGCTTGCCGGCACCATCATCCAGACGATTGCCATCACAACGGTGGTGCTGATCGCTTATTACACTGGCCTGGCGTGGGCCCCGCAAAACTATGCCCTGGCCAGGACGATGGCCTTCTTCACACTGTCGGCTTCCGAACTGGCGCGTGCTTACACTGCACGTTCTGAGCGTGTTTCCCTGTTCCGGCTGGGTGTCTTCAGCAACCGCTATATGCAGTACGCAGTGTCGGCTTCTGTGGCACTCCTGCTTGCGGCTGTGTATCTCCCGTTCATGCAGCCGGTTTTCGGCACTGTGTCCCTGGGGGGCAGGGAATTGTCGGTAGTGCTGCCGCTCCTGTTTGTTCCTGCTATAGCCGCGGAACTCACCAAAGTGGCGCTGCGGTGGTATCAAGGCTGGCGGCAGGCTGTGGCTGCGGCAGCCTGAAACCGGCGGGCGATCCAAAAGTTTGCCCCACCTGGTGCCAGGCGTCTGAAGAGGGCGATCTCGACCGGTCTGAACGGTCACCTTTTGAGAACGGCGGCTTCAATGACTGGAGCCGTGTCAGCATGCACTGGTTGATACTGGACTTGTGCTTTTTGCCGATGTATGGTATAGTGTAAATGACCCTGCTGTGTACGTGATCGCCGCTTTTGCGTTTTGAGCCAACACCCATACCAACGGGAGCCGTCTCTTCAGCGTAGGGATGCGATAGCCTTCGGGCAAGGCAGACCACTGAGCAGGCCCCCACCTGCGATAGCAGGTTCAAAACTGCGGGCACACGGCACAGCGGGGTCCCCCCATAGCTATAATCTCAAACGCCACCGGCACCCCGGTGGCGTTTGCATACCCTCGAGGTCTCTATGCTGAGAGAACGGGTTGCCAACGACATCTACGTTTTCACCAGTGATCTGTACGCGCAAGTAACGGCTGGCGCAATCGTAACCCGCGAAGGCGCGATCCTGATAGATAGCCTCCCCCTGCCCGTTGAAGCACGCGAGATGAAAATATTCCTCGAGCAGGTGTGTGATGCCGGCGTGCGCTACATTATTCTCACTCACTACCATGCCGACCACACTTATGGTGCGTATCTCTTCCCTCAGGCCGATGTCATCGCTCACCAGCACTACCGGTCACTGGTCACAGAAATAGGCATCCCCGCCCTTGAGGCAGCACGCCGGGAAGAGCCAGCGTTAGAAGAGGTCACCATACGTATGCCCGACATAATCCTGGAGGAAGGGGAAATGGCGCTGTGCCTGGGGGAAAAACAGGTCCAGATCATGCATTCTCCGGGCCACACCCCGGATTCACTTATGCTTTATGTCCCCGATGACCGCGTGCTGTTTGCCGCCGATACAGTACTTCCGGTGCCCTCCATTGTGGATGGTGACATAGATAAACTCCGGACCTCCCTGCGCAGAGTACTGGAACTGCCTGTGGAGAATCTGGTGCAGGGGCATGGAGAGATCGTCCTGCGGGGAGAGGTCCAGAGCGTGATACAGGCCAGCCTGAATTACCTGGATGCTATCGAGGAGAAGGCGGCTAAAGCGGCAAAAAGGAAAAACAGGGAGGCGCTCCTGAACAACAATATCGAATCCTGTGGACTTTCACGCATCCCGTTGAACGGGTTGGTCCAGCAAGTTCACGTTGCCAACCTGTTGTATCTGTACAATATGTTGACACAAGAACGGCGCTGACGTTTCAACCCCGCAACTATTTCATGTCCGGTGCCGTGGGGTGTGTCCCAAAGTTGCAGGACAACTGCGAGCAGTTGTCCCACAAACAAAATTGGGACACACCCGTGCCGTGCGGACCGCAGTCCGCACGAGCGCGGGTTATAACCCGCGCTGCACAGTATCTCAAAGCGGTTGAGAACTGGACTTTTAGGGTGGTTCATTGGTTGATACCCTGAGTTATGCACCAGATGCCGCCCGATTGAAATCGGCCTCTTTGGGCGCTTCGCGCCGCGCGTCGGCGCAGACCGACTGAAGGCTGCGGCCCAATGCGGGCGACTTCAGTCGGCGTGGGCAGGCAGTCACTCAATCCCAGGTTATCGGAGCAGTGGAAAAAGGGGAGTGGACGGTGAAACTAAGCTGTGAGGAAGTGAAACATATTGCCATGCTGGCCAGACTGGCTCTGGACGAGCAAGAGTTGCTCCTCTACCAGGAGCAGCTCTCATCCATTCTGGAATATTTCGGGCGCCTGCAGGCACTCGATACTGAGGCCATCCCGCCAACCGCAACTGTGCTGCCGGTTCGCAGTGTGATGCGCGACGACGAGCCTGAGGCACCATTCCCTCAGACGGAGATACTCGCCAATGCTCCCTCTGCCGACGCGGGCTGTTTTAGCGTCCCGGCAGTGCTGGAGACATGAATTCCCTGATTGTCGAGTCGGTCAATGAAACTCTACTCGCTTACCATTCATGAGGCTCGCACCCTCCTCTCCAGAGGCAGTATTTCTGCTGTGGAGCTGACCGAGGCTGTCCTGGAGCGCATTCTGGAAGTGGATAACTCGATTCGAGCCTACCTTACGTTGACGCCCGAAGAGGCCCTGGAGCAGGCTCGTTGTGCTGATGCTCGTCTGGCCGGGGGTGATGCTGCCCCGCTTCTGGGCATTCCCCTGGCGATCAAGGATGTGTTGTGTACAGCGGGGATCCCCACCACGGCCGGCTCTCGCATTCTGGAAGATTTCATCCCTCCCTACGATGCGACTGTCGTGGCCCGTTTGAAGGCAGCCGGTGCGATCATCCTGGGCAAGACGAACACTGATGAGTTCGCCATGGGTTCCTCTACCGAAAACTCGGCCTTCTTTGTCACGAGCAATCCATGGAATCTGGAGCGGGTGCCTGGAGGCTCCAGCGGTGGGAGTGCAGCGGCAGTTGCTGCCGATGAGTGCCTGGGAGCATTGGGTTCGGATACCGGCGGTAGCGTGCGTCAGCCGGCTGCTTTCTGTGGTGTGGTGGGTTTCAAGCCGACTTACGGGCGCGTGAGCAGATACGGGCTGATCGCTTTCGCCTCTTCATTGGACCAGGTCGGGGTGTTGACAAAAGACGTCACCGATGCAGCCATATTGTTGCAGGTGATCGCCGGCCACGACCCCCGCGATTCCACCTCGGTCAAATTGCCGGTGCCGGACTACGTAGAAGCCCTTGTCGGGGACTTACGGGGCGTGCGGGTGGGGGTGCCAAAAGAGTACTTTGCCGCTCCGGAGGTAATGCAACCTGAGGTGGAAGCTGCGGTACGGACAGCGGTTGATGTGCTGGCCACACTTGGCGCCGGGGTGCGGGAGATCAGCCTCCCCCACACTGAATATGCCTTGCCGGTATACTATCTTATCGCTCCAGCCGAGGCCAGCGCCAACCTTGCCCGCTACGATGGTGTGCGTTATGGGCTGCGCGTCGAGGGCGGCGGATTGATCGAAACTTACAATGCCACCCGAGGGCAGGGGTTCGGCCCGGAGGTCAAAAGGCGCATCATGCTCGGGACATATGCCCTCTCTGCTGGCTACTACGATGCTTACTACCTTAAGGCCCAGAAGGTGCGCACACTGATCAAATCAGATTTCGATGCGGCGTTCAGGGAGGTGGATGTGATCGTGGCGCCTACCTCCCCTACCACAGCCTTCCGCATCGGTGAAAAGGTCGCCGACCCGCTGCAGATGTACCTTTCCGATATCTTTACCCTCTCCATGAACCTGGCGGGCATCTGTGGGGTCAGTATTCCGTGCGGCTTCGATGCTCACGGCCTGCCCATTGGCATGCAGGTGATCGGCCAGGCTTTTGAAGAGGAGCGGGTGTTGCGTGTAGCCTATGCTTACGAGCAGGCCACGGAGTGGCATCTGCACAGGCCGGTGTTGGGCACCGGTACGTAACTGTTGCTTCTCCACCTGTGGCACCGGATCACCCCAGTTGAAAGGCGGATAAATGCTCACTTTAGAAGATAAAATCACCAGCCGCACAGCCCATATCGTTGTGATCGGCCTCGGCTATGTTGGTCTGCCCCTTGCCACAGCCTTTGCCCGCGCCGGATTTCGCACCACCGGTGTGGATACGGATCCTCATAAGGTTGAAGCGGTCAACGCCGGTCGCAGCTATATTCCCGACGTGGCCGAAGAGGATGTTGCCCGCTATGTACAATCCGGTCTGCTCGCTGCTACGGTAGAGTACAGGGTGGTGGAGGAAGCGGATGCCGTCTTTATCTGTGTGCCCACCCCCTATGATGCTCAACGGGCACCCGATCTCTCGTATATACGCGCGGCCTCCGAAGGCATCCTGCCGCATCTGAAACGTGGGCAACTGATCGTGCTCCAGAGCACCACTTACCCGGGCACAACCGAGGAGATTGTCCAGCCTGTTCTGGAGCGGAGCGGACTCAAGGCCGGGCAAGATTTCTACCTGGCGTTTTCCCCGGAGCGTATTGACCCGGGCAATAAGCAATGGTCAGCTTACAACACGCCCAAGGTCGTGGGAGGACTGACACCGCAGTGTACCCGGGTGGCTGTGGCATTGCTGCATCAGATGGGAGCGCCGGTACATTCCGTATCATCCCCCCGCGCTGCTGAGTTGACCAAGCTGCTGGAAAACACCTTTCGTGCTGTCAATATCGCCCTGGTGAACGAGCTGGCACTGCTGGCCGAGCGGATGGGGATTGATTTCTGGGAGGTCATTGAGGCGGCCAAAAGCAAGCCTTTTGGCTTTATGCCTTTTTACCCGGGGCCGGGTGTGGGCGGACACTGTATCCCGGTCGACCCTTACTATCTCTCCTGGAAGGCCCGCGAGTACGATTACTACGCTGAGTTCATCGAGCTGGCTGGAGAGGTTAACCAGGCTATGCCCTACCATGTGGTGAATCTTATCTCTCAGGCTCTCTCCTGGCACAGAAAGCCCCTGAGGGACGCTCGTATCCTGGTGTTGGGCGTTGCCTTCAAGCCGGACATTGACGACGCCCGTAACTCCCCCGCAGAAAGGGTGATTGAATTGCTGCTGGGCCGGGGGGCTGTGGTGCGTTATCACGATCCTTACGTGCCGCGCTTCCATGTAGGAAACGATGTTTTTCACCGTGCACCGAGAGTCCTGGAGTCTGTGCCTCTGACACAGCAGGAGCTTGCCGAAGCCGATTGTGTCGTCATTATAACCAACCACCACTCCATTGATTACGTCAGTGTGGTCCAATATGCTCCCCTGATTGTGGACACGCGTAATGCCACTGCCGGCATAACGGGAGCTGCAAAGAAGACTGTGCGGCTGGGAGCTCCGCTTGCACTGCTATGAACGGCGAACGCATCTCCTCCCGGCGTCCATCGCCCGGCAGGTTGAGGGTCGTCCAGGCCCTGACCCCGGTGGTCATTCTGTGTGCATTGGGAGCAGCGGTTTACTTCCGCGAGCGACTCCACGAGCTGGAAAAGTACGGCTATGTGGCTGTCTTCCTGGTCGGGCTGGTGAGCAACGCCACACTTATCTTCCCTGTGCCGGGGCTGGCCGTCAGTTCAGTGATGGGAGGGGTGTTTAACCCCTGGATCGTTGGCATCGTCGGTGGGCTGGGCCAGGCTTTTGGAGAATTGACGGGTTATATGGCCGGTTACAGTGGCCAGGAGCTGGTTGGTGAGAGTCCCACTTATCAGCGAATGCACGGCTGGATGGAGCGCTACGGCACCTGGGCCATCTTTACCCTGGCGCTTATTCCCAATCCCATCTTCGATATAGGCGGCATGGTGGCAGGAGCGCTCCGTATGCCGCTTTATAAGTTTATGATTAGCTGTGCAGCCGGCAAGGTGATCAAGAATATTCTTTTCGCCCTGCTTGGTTATTATGGGATAGAGGCACTGTTCAGAGTTTTCGGTTAACGAGCGCTGAATGTGCGCCGGGTCTTACCTGGTGCACGGTCGAGCGCCACGTCACGCGCAATCCTGGACAAACCGGGCGTGCGCTCACGCCAGGAGGCCATCGTGTAGGCCCACACTCACCTGGCAGAGCTGCTGTGATCCTCAGACGGCTTAGAGAGGGTGTCTGGACCGCGCCCTGTGTCGCGCAGGCCGACACGTGGCGCGAAGTGCCCAAAAGGGGGCAAATTCAATCGGTCCGGTAACCATTCAGGCGGTGACTGTAGAGGCGAGGTGCGCCTCGCCCCTACAGTCACCGCTTGAATGGTTACCAAAACTTTACCCAATAACACCCGGTAATCGAGCCCTCAGGCGTAAAATCCGGCTGAAGCCTCTACTCTGCCCTCTTATGGAAAGTCATTGACCTTCCCCCCTGATTATCACAAATTTTATCGACGGTTGAACAATCACCTCGAAATGCTCTTGACTTAAGTGCGATTTTGAGGTATATTGTTATCGTTAACGTGAGACGGCTATATGAACGCATACACCAAACGGGTCACGATTAAACAAGTAGCGGAGGAGGCGGGCGTTTCGACTCAAACGGTCTCCCGCGTCATCAACGACCGCCCAGACGTTGCCCCGGAAACACGCCAGCGGGTCCAGGAGGTCATCAACCGGCTTGGTTATCAGCCCAGCAGCGTGGCGCGCAGCCTGATCCAGGGGCGCACACGCACGCTGGGCGTCGTGGGATACGGCGTGGAATACTTCGGCCCCTCGCGCAACCTCTCAGGCATCGAACAGCAGGCCGGTGAGATGGGCTACGCTCTCATTCTGGACCTGGTACGCGAGCCAGAACAAAGCGACGTCAGACACATACTGCGCGAGATGCTCTCCAGACGCGTGGACGGCGTTATATGGGCTGTCCCTGAGATCGGAAGGAACAGAGAGTGGCTGACGCAGGTGCCTCAAGTTCCTGTGCCGCTTGTCTTTCTCAGCACACAGCCCCGGCCGGGTATTGCCATCGCCAATGTAGACAACCGGAGTGGCGGGCGCATGGCCACACGCCATCTGCTTGAGCAAGGCCGTCGCAACATAGGGATCATCACCGGCCCTTTGAGCTGGTGGGAAGCGCGTCAGCGTAAATGCGGATGGCGAGATGCGCTTGAAAGCGCCGGTCTCCCCGCCCCCGACACGCTCGTTGTGGAAGGGGACTGGTCTCCAGCCAGTGGGGAGGAGGGGCTGCAACGACTGCTGGAGCAGTGCCCCCACCTTGACGCGCTGTTTGCCTCCAATGATCAGATGGCTCTGGGCGCCATGAAGGCTGCGCGACGTGCAGGGTTACGCGTGCCCGACGACCTGGCCATCGTCGGGTTCGACGATATACCAGAAGCGGCCTATTTCTGCCCTCCCCTCTCCACCGTCAGGCAGGATATGGTGGAACTGGGGCGTCTTGCTGTAAGGGAGTTAAGCCGTATGATCGAGGCGAGCCTGGGAGGAGAGACGATCCTGGAGCCACGAGCTATCTTACTTCGGCCTCAATTGATTGTTCGCGAAAGCTCTGCCCTGTCTGGAAATGTAGCAAATACTTTCAGGAGATGAAAAAATGATACACGGAGCAACACTAGGAGTTATAGTTGGAAACCGGGGCTTCTTTCCCAAACATCTCTGCGACAGCGGCCGTAAGGAAATCCTGCGGGTATTGGAGGAGGAAGGTCTGAATGCAGTAATCCTTGGCCCGGAAGACACCCCCTACGGCTCGGTCGAGACCAGAGAACATGCCGAAAAGTGCGCGGCCTTATTCAAGCAACATGCCGACAAGATTGACGGTATCCTGGTCACCCTGCCCAACTTCGGCGACGAACGCGGGGTGGCCGACGCGATCCGTCTGTCAGGGCTGAACGTGCCGGTGCTGGTGCACGCCTTCCCTGACGAAGCGGGCAAGATGACGGTGGCAGACCGCCGTGACAGCTTCTGTGGCAAGATGTCCGTGTGCAATAACCTGAAGCAGTACGGCATCAAGTTCACTCTGACCACGCTGCACACGGTATGGCCGGACTCCGCCAGCTTCCGCGCTGATCTGCGCAGGTTTGCGGCTACCTGTCGTGTCGTGCGCGGCCTGCGCGGGGCCAGGATAGGAATCCTCGGGGCCAGACCGGCTGCCTTCATCACTGTACGTTATAGCGAGAAGTTGCTGGAAAAGTACGGCATCAGCGTGGAGAGTCTGGACCTCTCGGAGGCTTTCGGCAGGGCCGGCCGGTTAAAGGATGATGACGCACGGGTGAAGGAAAAGCTGGATGCGATCAGCTCCTACGTCTCTACCGTCGCCATCCCATCCGATGCATTGCTTAAGATGGCTAAATTTGCCCTGGTGATGGAGGACTGGATCGCTGAGCACAGGCTGGTAGCTACCGCCGTGCAGTGCTGGACTTCAATGGAGGAATTTTTCGGCGTTGTACCATGCACGGTGATGAGCATGCTGAGCAACGCCCTCAACCCCAGCGCCTGCGAGACCGACATCACCGGTGCTGTCGGTATGTACGCTATGGCGCTGGCTTCCGGGCAACCCAGTGCTCTGCTAGACTGGAACAACAACTACGGCGACGATCCCGATAAAGGTGTGGTCTTCCACTGCAGCAACCTGCCCAGAGCTTTCTTCCAGGATGCCAGGATGGATTACCAGGATATCATCGCCGGATCGGTGGGCAAAGAGAACACTTATGGCACCGTCGTGGGGCGCATCAGACCCGGGCCGTTCACCTATTGCCGCGTCTCTACCGACGATGAGCGAGGCGTAATCCGTGCTTACCTGGGCGAGGGTGAGGTCACCGACGATCCGTTGGACACTTTTGGCGGTTACGGTGTGGTACGTATCCCCAACTTCCAGAAACTGCTCCACTATATCTGCGAGAACGGTTACGAGCACCATGTTGCGGCCAATCTCTCGCAGTGCGCAGCGGCCGTATACGAGGCGCTGAGCAAGTACCTGGGGTGGGAAGTGTACTACCACTGTGGGTGACCGTTGCTCAGAGGGCGAACTGAGGAGCGGGATTGGTCATATCTGGGCCTGCAGCGGGCGGGGACGAATGTTGCTGCAGGCCCTTGACGCTATGAGCAACGTGGGGTGATGACCTTTAGCTGCCACCAGCGCAAGCATAAGGGCAGGGCGATTTTAAGCGGACTTGAATGAGTCCAGAACTCACCTGTATGGAGGTCTGATGACAACAAAAATCGCTTTCATCGGCGCGGGAAGCGTTGTGTTCACCCGCAATCTGTGCAGCGACGTACTGCTTACCCCGGCGCTTCAGGACAGTACTATCACATTAATGGACATTGACGCCGGTCGGCTGAAGCAGGCTTACGATATAGTCCAGGCTATGGTGGAGCACCGGGGCCTGAGTGGCAAGGCCCGTGTGGAAGCCACCCTCGACCGCCGTGAGGCCGTGAAAGGGGCAAACTACGTCATCACCACCTTCCAGCAGGGTGGCCTGGAAGCTTACCGGCTGGACATCGAGATTCCCAGAAAGTACGGTGTAGAGCAGTGCGTGGGGGATACGCTTGGTCCGGGTGGCGTGTTCCGTGCCCTGCGCACGATCCCGGTGCTCCTCGACCTGTGCGATGAACTGGACGAATTGGCGCCGAATGCGCTGCTGATCAACTACGTCAACCCGATGGCAGCCAACTCATGGGCGGTATTTGAGGGCTCCGGTCGCCCATACGTGGGCTTCTGCCACAGTGTGCAGGGAACGGCCGAGATGCTGGCGGGATGGGTTGGTGTGCCTTATGAAGAAGTCGTGTACCTGTGCGCGGGCATCAATCACCAGGCATGGTTTCTCGAGTTTCGCCGTGGTGATGAGGACCTCTACCCTAAAATCTGGGAGGCCATCGAGAAGCCGGAGATCTACGGCAGCGAGCCGGTGCGCATCGAGCTGATGAAACACTTCGGCTACTTTGTCACCGAATCCAGCGGCCATGCCAGCGAATATGTCCCCTACTTCCGCAAGTCCGCCCGCATGGTGGAGGAGGAGCTGGTGCCACTCTTCAAGAGCGAGTCCGACCACTGGTTTGAGTGGGGACGGACAGGCGGTTATCTCAACCACTGCCTGCGGGCTTTCGAGAGGTATCAGGAGGAGTACCGTGAACTGTTGCAGGGGGTACATAACCTGCCCTCCCGGCGCTCTCGCGAGTACTGCTCCTGGGTGATCGAAGCGATAGAGACTAACCGCCCCGTGCGCGTCAATGGCAACGTCCCTAACTTGGGGCTGATCGAGAATCTGCCCCAGGGTTGCTGTGTGGAGGTACCCTGTCTGGTGGATGGCAACGGCATACAACCCACAGTCGTTGGTGCGTTGCCGACACAACTCGCAGCGCTAAACCGCACCAATATCAACGTTCAGGAACTGATTGTTGACGCGGCGTTGAACGGTGACGTTGAAGCAGTCTACCACGCCTGTATGTTGGATCCGCTGACCGCAGCCGTTTGCACCCTGCCCCAGATCAGCCAGATGGTGGATGAGATGTTAGAGGCAGAGGCGCAATGGTTGCCGCAGTTTTGACACTTCGAAGGAGGCACAGGTGAGCAGAGACAAGTACACCATCGGGGTAGATTTCGGTACTGAATCCGGCCGGGCGGTTCTGGTGAACGTGAGCACCGGCGAGGAAGTCGCCACTGCCGTCCATCCGTATAGCGATGGCGTGATTGACGAACATCTGCCCGGGAGCGACGTGCCGCTCCCCCCTGACTTCGCTCTCCAGAACCCGCAGGATTACATAGAGGTGCTCAAGGAGACCATCCCGGCTGTCCTAAGGGAGAGTGGAGTGAATGCGGAGGACGTGATCGGCATCGGCACCGATTTCACCGCCTGCACAATGCTCCCCATTGACGAGAAGGGCACCCCACTGTGCTTGAAGCCCGAGTGGCGTGACAATCCCTATGCCTGGGCGAAGATCTGGAAACATCATGCCGCCCAGCCTGAAGCCAATCGCCTGAATGAGATCGCGCGTCAACGCGGGGAGGAATGGCTTCCCCGCTATGGGGGCAAAATCTCCTCTGAGTGGCTGTTCCCCAAAATCTGGGAGACGCTGAACAAGGCCCCGGAGGTTTATGATGCTGCCCACCGGTATATTGAGGCAGCGGACTGGATTGTGTTACAACTGACCGGCGAGGAAAAGCGCAATTCCTGCACCGCTGGCTACAAGGCTATCTGGAACAAGCGCAAGGGCTACCCTTCTGATGATTTCTTTGCCGCGCTCGATCCACGCCTGCGCCATGTAGTAGACGAGAAGCTCTCCCGCGACATCTACCCGCTCGGCCAGCGTGCTGGTGGCCTGACTGAGGAGATGGCCGCGTTGACAGGCCTGCGGCCGGGGATCGCTGTGCCGGTGGGCAATGTGGACGCTCATGTCTCCGTGCCGGCTGCTACGGTGACGGAGCCAGGCCGTATGGTGATCATCATGGGCACCTCAAACTGCCACATGGTGCTCGGCGAGGAAGAGAGGATCGTCGAGGGCATGTGCGGTGTAGTCGAGGACGGGATCATTCCCGGCTTCTTCGGCTTTGAGGCAGGGCAATCGTGCGTGGGCGATCATTTCGCCTGGTTCGTGGAGAACTGCGTGCCGGCATCCTACGAGGAGGAAGCAAAAAGCCGGGGGCTGAACATCCACCAACTGCTCGAGGAGAAGGCCGCCAGGCAGAAACCAGGTGAGCATGGGCTGGTGGCACTGGATTGGTGGAACGGTAACCGTTCCATTCTGGTGGACGTTGACCTCACCGGGATGCTGGTCGGAGCGACACTGGCTACGAAGCCGGAGGATATCTATCGGGCGCTGATCGAGGCCACAGCGTACGGCACACGCGTCATTATCGAGGCCTTTGAGAGCAACGGTGTGGCCGTCAACGAGATCGTCGCATGCGGTGGCCTGCCCGAACGTAACAGACTGTTGATGCAGATCTATGCCGACGTGACCGGCCGCGAAATTCGCGTGGCAGCAACCTCACAGGCCGGGGCCTTTGGCTCGGCGATGTTCGCGGCAGTGGCTGCGGGCAGCGCCGTTGGCGGCTATGACACAATCTTTGAGGCAGCCAGAAAAATGGCACGCCTGAAGGATGTGGTATATCGGCCGGACCCGGCCCGCAAGGCCGTTTATGACCGGTTGTATGCTGAGTACCTTGCGCTGCATAACTACTTCGGGCGGGGGGCGAACGATGTCATGAAGCGGCTCAAGGCACTCAGACAGCAAGTGCTGGCAGGAAACTTATAAGAGCCTGTCCGAAAGCTTAACCAACGCATCGTGCGACACGAGGCTGCTCGCGTAGCTGTTGTACCTTGAAAGTGATACAACCGGTTGTTCTGCCAACCGTACCTTACCCGGGCGTGCGTCGCTGGCAACGGCGGGGTGCGAAGCCCTGGGGACAAAGTCGGGGCGCAGCGGCGCTACGCCCGTACAGGGCGGCCAGGGTAGCGTGGTATGGTCAATGCAAGTGAACCTCCGCAAGCATCGTAGGGGCGTTCGGCCGAACGCCCCATAGGCATCAATTTAAGCCCTCCGAAGCCAGCAGACGTTGAAAGGTGGCAGGTTTCCCTCGGCGCTTGTTCACCCGGCAGGTACGGAAGCATTCCCGAACTAAAGAAATGATCTCCCTTAACTCTTTTCCCTGCCGCAGGAAGAGGGCCAGTGGGATAGCTAACTTCTGCAACAGCCTGGCCGCCTTGAAGAGGCTGCGATCAGGAAAACGATGCCATTCAGTGAGTAGCATCCAATGGAGAATCACCAGCCCGGCCAGCCTGGCGTAGAGTTCGCTCAGAATGCGCCAGGGGTTGTGACTCTCCCATTCATCCACGTGGGCGTGACTCTTCCAAACGCGGAATAGGATTTCCACTTGCCAGCGTACCCTCCAATGGTTCGCTCATTTTTAGGGCGGTTTGGCAGAATCGGCACAGAGCCTGGTACTTTAGTTTCCGCTAACTTTGCCTGCTATGGGCAAAGGAAGCCTTACCGGAGAGGTCTCCGGTAGGGGGTTCCTTCACAAATTGGCGAAGAAATCTGGCCCGTCAGGCCCTTCAACCACCCCTGGG
>Ga0209227_1000689_pt1 | contig 28497 bp, 23 predicted proteins | sample YNPBryantNP2012_FD_185815 | JGI IMG/M metagenome (GOLD analysis project Ga0209227, IMG submission 185815) | Anoxygenic and chlorotrophic microbial mat microbial communities from Yellowstone National Park, USA - YNP Bryant NP 2012 (SPAdes)... ...
GAGGTGTCGAACCGGGACGGCGCCCGTTTCTGCCCGCGTTGCGGGGCGAGGCTGGATGACTGACCCGGCCGGCGAACATGCATGCCTGCCAATCCCCTCGAGAGCCTTCATCGGGCTGCGGGAGCACGCTTGCTCGATCGTGGCGGCCTGAGCGTGTCCGACGTCGTCTGCGATGTGGCCTCGGAGTACCGGGCGGCTCGATACGGCGTGGGTCTGCACGACCGCGGCTATCGCGGCCTGATTGAAGTCGCCGGGGCCGACCGGGCCGACTGGCTGCATAATCTCGTGACGAACACCGTCCGCACGCTCCGTGTCGGCGAGGGCAATTACGCATTCGCCGTCAACGTGAAGGGCCGCGTCGTTTTCGATGCGGTCATCCTGATTCGGGAGGACGCGATCTGGCTGGACACCGAGCGAAGCCACGTCACGACCGCGATCGCGCACCTGGATCGATACCACATCGCGGAGGACGTGACCATCACGGACCGGAGCGACCGGTACGCCCGCCTGGCCCTGCTCGGCCCTCGGGCGATCGACGTGCTGGACGCCCTGGGCGCCGGGCACGCCCGGAACATGGCCCAGTTCCAGCACGGCGCCTTGCCCCTCCAGGGCCGCCCGCGGCCGTTCATGCGGCATGACTTCGCGGGCCTCTTCGGTGCGGAGCTCTTCGTGGAAATCGCCGATGCGGCGGCCTGCTGGCGGCGGCTGCTCGAGATCGGCGCCCCCGCCGACATCCGACCGGTGGGGATGGCCGCTGTGCAGAGCCTCCGGATCCAGGCGGGCATCCCGTGGCTGGGTCAGGACATCGATGAGGAGGTTCTCGCCCCGGAGACGATGCAGGTCGAACGGGGTATCAGCTATCACAAGGGCTGCTACCTCGGTCAGGAGGTGATCGAGCGGATGCGCTCGCGCGGGGCCCTGGCCCGCCGGCTCGTCCGCCTGGCGATCGACGGGTCGCGGCCGCCCTCGGTACCCGCGCGGCTCCGCGTGGGCGCGGCGGACGCCGGCCGCCTGACGAGCGCAGCCGCCTGCCCCGAGACCCGCCGGGTTCTGGGTCTGGGATACCTCAAGACCGCGTTCTATGAACCGGGGACGGCGGTGGCGATCGACTCGGCGGAGGGCGTGCTCACGGGCCGCGTCGATCCGATTTGACTATCCCTTCATCCGCGGCGAACCTCCGCCGATCATGCTGACGCGGGCCGTGCCCAAGGATGATCCCCGGACGGTTTTCGGCTGGTGCATGTACGACTGGGCGAACTCCGCCTACGTCACGACCGTGGCCGTCGCGATTCTCCCGATCTACTTTGCCGATGCGGTGGTCGGCTCGACCCAGGTGCGGATCGCCGGCCGGGCGTTCGCCACGGAGAGCCTCTGGGGCTTTGCGGTCGGGGTGGCGGCGTTCCTGGCTTTCGTTGGCGCGCCCGTGCTGGGGTCGATCGCGGACTTCTCGGCGGCCCGCAAGCGATTCCTGCTCGCCTTCGCCTATATGGGCTGTGCGGCCGCCTTCATGCTCATCGGCTGCGGGCCCGGCGACGTGGTGCCGACCCTTCTGCTGTTCGTGGCAGCTCAGGTCGGGTTCGTCGGGGCCAATGTCTTCTATGACGCATTCCTGCCGCAGATCGCCTCCGATGCGCAGATGGACCGCGTCTCCAGCCGCGGCTACGCGTACGGCTACGTCGGGGGCGGGCTTCAGTTCTTAATCGCCCTCCTGCTCGTGAGATTCAGCGATCGCCTGGGCCTGGACAGGAGCCAGGCGGCCCGGGCGGCCATCGGAATGGCCGCGGTCTGGTGGGCGGGTTTCACGCTGCTGACCGCGCGCTACCTGCGGGAGCCGGGCTCATCCCCTCCGCTGCCGAACCGCTATCGCGGCTGGCCTCGGCCCCTGGCCCTGGCCCACCTGGGCTTCGCCCGGACATGGGCGACGACCCGCCGCGTCGGCCGCTATCGGCACTTGGCCCTGTTTCTGCTCGCGTTCATGCTTTACGACGACGGGATCCAGACCGTGATCGCGATGGCGACCATCTACGGGAGAAAAGAGCTGAACCTCTCCAGCGATATCCTGCTGGCGACCCTGCTCATGATCCAGGCCGTCGGCGGCTTGGGGGCGTGGGCCTTCGGTCGTGCCGCCGGCTGGCTTGGCACCCGGCGAACCATCATGCTCAGCCTGGTGCTCTGGTCCGGGATCGTGGTCTACGCATGCTTCACGCGAACAGCGGCGGAGTTCATGGTTCTCGGCGGGGTGGTCGGCATGGTCCTCGGCGGCTCGCAGGCCCTGAGCCGCTCCTATTACGGTTCCATGATCCCCGGGACATCGGCGGCCGAGTTCTACGGGTTCTATACGGTCTTCAGCAAGTTCTCATCGATCTGGGGACCGATCCTGTTCGGATTCGTCCGCGAAGCCACCGGGTCATCCCGGGCGGCCATCGTTTCCATCGTCGTGCTCTTCGTGGCCGGGCTTATCCTGTTGGGGCTCCTCGACGAGGCGAAGGCGCGGGCGGCGCGGTTCGACTCGGACCCGCCCGGGGCCGAACTCTGACCCGTCGCCCTGAGCCTCGGGCCGGGCAGATATCGGTCGCGCCTCCCGGGGGCCGGTGATTCGCTGAAGCCCCCGCGCCGCGTGCACCGAACCGGTTCTCTGCAATCCGAATAAAGTTGCTACAGGCCTGTTGAATTCGCCTCGCCGACCTAGGATGATAGCGGCAGAGGGGTGTGCCTGCGAGGAGATGGAAGCCATGTCACAGGGCCTGCGTTTGGGGAGTCTCTGGGTCGGTCTGTTCGTCGTCTACGTCGCCGGCGAGGCTGTCGCCCAGACGGTGCATGTCAGCACGTTCGACTCGAATGCCGAAGGTTGGGCGGTCGTGGACTACCCCGACCGCTCGCACGTGCCGATGCCGGCCACAACCCCTGTCCCCTGGGATCCGGCCACGGGCAATCCCGCCGGCAGCCTTCGGATCGGCGATCTGTACCTGACCACGGGCATCGCCGCACCGGCCGAGTGGCTCGGGGATGCCTCCGCCCTTTACGGTGGCAGGCTGGAGTACGAGATCCTTATCCGCTACACGGATGAGGCGCCCTATCCGGCGGTGGTGCTCAACGGCGGGTCGCGGTCGCTCTACTTCAATGCCACTCCGCCGCCCCTGGGAGAGTGGTACACATTCTCGATCCCGTTGACGGAGCAGGGCTGGCTGATCTCGAACGTGTTTCTCCCGCCGACGCCCGAAGAGTTCCGGTCCGTGCTGGCGAACCTTCAGGGCCTCTACATCCTGACGGAGTGGAGAACGGGGCCCGACGACACGAGCGTCGATAACATCCGGGTCACCCGCGGGTGCAGCCGACAAGGGGACTTCGACTGCGACGGCGACGCCGATCTCAACGACTTCGCCCACTTCCAGCTCTGTTTCAACGGAACGAGTCGTCCGCCGGCCATTTCCGCCTGCGGAGATGCCGACTTCGACTCCGACGCGGATGTGGACCTCAACGATTTCGCGGTGTTCCAGTTGTGTTTCAACGGCACCCGACGAGCCCCGGCCTGCCCCTGAGGGCCTCCTGAGTCCGCCGTGATCCCGGCATCACATCCCCCGCGGGGCCTCGCCGCCGGCCGGTTGGAGGATTTGCGCCTCGCGTGGTCGAATCGTCGGTTGCCGGATCGCGCCGCAGACCAACGGCGTATCCAGCGGGCTGTCGGGAGCGACGACCGTTGCTCGGGCGGCTCAGCCCCGTGGAATGTCCGCTGCTTCCAGGGCCGTTGCACCTGTATCGCTCGCGGCTTGCCAGCGGGGCATCTGGCAGGCGTCCCCGCGGGCCTCAGATACGGGCGGGCGAGGATGGCATCGGGTCAGCAGGGGCGCACGCCCCGAGGGTCTGGCTCCAACCAGCCAGGCGCGACTCGATCTCGGTCGGGTCGAGGCGGTCGCGCTCATACGCATCAAAGACCGGTCGGGGTGCGCTGCCCGCCACCGCAGCCGCCCGTTGGCGCGGACCGCGACGGTGCGGCCGGTCGTCCGCCAGGCAGCGGATCAGCCACTCGGGCCCGTCCGGCACGCGCGGCATCGGCCGCCGACCGCAACACGCGTCGGCCAGGAAGTCCGCAAGGCCGACGATCGGATCGCCCGTGGCCAGCATGGCCGACTCGGCCCACTCGCGCAGGCGCTGCGAGTTGGCCGGACGCGGCGAGAGAACGGCCTCTTCAACGAACTGGGATTCGCACGTGATCGGGTCGACCATCTCGAACCAGGGGGCATACAGGAACTCGGGAATCGGCCGAGGGGTCAGCATGTACACGGCCTTTCCGGCGATCGCCGCCTCTACCAGCGTCGTACTCCAGGACGAGACGACGGTCTGCGCCGCCAGCACCCACTCGCGAACCGTTCCCTCCTTGATCAGATGCAGCCGGGGCGGCGGCGGCCCGCCCGTTTCCACGCACACGCGGCGGAACTGCTCGAGAGGCGTAGCCGGCCGGGGCCGGACGATCACCTCCGCGCGGCCGGTCCGGGCCGCGGCGTACCACCATGTGATCGCCTCGCGGAGCGAGTCTTCCGTGTACCGTCGATACTGGCGGGCCTGATCGGGCGTGTAGCCCCGCCGGACGTAGTCCGCCAGCGTCTGGTCGGAGACGAACGCGCCCCAGTAGTTTTCCGGCACGAACACCCAGGCCAGACCGGCGTCCAGACCGAATCGGTCGGCCAAGCGCCGGCGGCATTCGAAGTGACGGCGGTACGGCTCGCGATACAGCGCATAGGCGGGGTTGCCGTTGCGGAAGATATGGGCGGCGGGGACACCGTGCTCCCGGAGATACGCCTCGTAATCGCGGCTCCACGCGTGGTGCGTCACGAAGCTGCGGGCAAACTCATCGCGGGGCGCCTTGAGAACCCGATTCACGCGGTTGTAAACCTGCTCGCAGGCCATGTTGAAGTACGCGGCCTTGCGCCACACCGGCCAGATGCGCGAGGTCCCGCTGTCGGCGCCCGAGTAGCAGTAGGGAAGAGCCACCACGGCCGGCGGCTGGGTCCGCCCCCATCGGGCCGGATCCTCCGCGAGCAGCGCCACCCCGATCCGCAGACCGTGGCGGGCGCGGAGGTAATGGCCGATCGCACAGATCACGTCCAGCTCTCGGGCGACGTGTTCCACGACAAACACGATGTCCGGCCGGTTCATCGCCATGCGGACCCCGCGTCGGCCGCGCCGAGCCTCTGCTCGGCGGCGACCCAGTCTTCCCACGTATCGATGTTGATGGAGCACTCGGGCGACATCACGTACGGCAGGCATCGCTCGCCGTAGAGGGAGCCGCTGCGTTCGAAGGCATCCAGACGAAAAGCGTACACGGCCCCGTTTCTCACGTACGTGGCCGGCAGGTCCTGCCGCCGGGGAACCAGGCCCGCGGGCGGTCCGCCCGTGGCCACCCGCAAGGCGCCCTCCTGAACGACGAACTGCCAGAACGCGCTGTACCGGTCGGGCACGCGGACCACACTGATGACGGCGTCGGCCCCGGACGCATCCAGGAGGTCCACGCACTCGTCGATGTGGCGTGCCTCTCGAAGCGGGGCCGTCGGCTGAAGAAGGACCACGCGGGCGGGCCGGTAGCCTTCGACCCTCGCGAGCTGGTCCAGGGCGTGTCGGACGACCTCCACCATCGGCGTGGTGTCCCGGGCCAGCGCCTCGGGACGGCGGAACGGCGTCTCGGCCCCGGCGGACCGCGCGATCTCGGCGATCTCGCTCGAATCGGTCGAGACGACGATCCGTGTCACCCGCCGGCTGGCGCGAGCCGCGTCGATGGCGTATACGATCAGCGGCCTGCCCGCTAGGAGTCGCACGTTCTTGCGGTCGATCCCCTTCGACCCCGAGCGGGCCGGGATGAGGGCCAGCGTCTGCGAATCATCAGACCGGGACATGGGCCAGCCGGACCGTGCGTCGATCCGCTCCGAAATCGCCGGTTATCCGAATCCCTGAGGCGCCGATCTCGAACTGGGGGCGGCGTCCGCCCGGCACGTCGTTGGTGTCCGCGCGGGCCAGCAGGAGCGGTTCGGAAAGGTCGCGGTTGAACGCCCTCTCCATCGTGAAGCCGATCCGCAGGCCCGCCGCCGCCGCCGCCGCGGCCACCGACGGCGAACACGCCGTCGGCCCGCCGTAAGGATAGCTGATGGCCACCGGACGTATGCCGGTGTACCGCTCGAGAAGGGCCACCGACTGCCGGATCTCACTGCCGAGGTCCGTTTCGGAGAGCGAGGTCATCGGCACGTGCGAATGGCCGTGCGTGCCGAGGCAGCCGGCGGCGGCCAGTTCGCGCCAGTGGCCGGGAGACATGTAGAGCCTCCGGGTCCAGTGCGAAGGATCGCCGAGCGTATCGACGAACAGGCGCTCCACGACCCGCTCGCGCCATTCCGGGGCCAGCACGAAGTTCAGAAGGTACTTCAGCCGCGCCGCCTCGGGATCGTCGTAACGGTATTGCCCGCGGGCCCGGGCTTCGTCGGCCTGGCCCCAGGCCGACGCCAGGCCGGCGGCCCGCAGTTCCTGCCGGATTCGGGCCATGAGTGCCGAGGGGGCCATATGAGCCCGGAGCAGGTGGATCTTGTGCACCGTGGCGACCGAGTTCGTCAGCACGTAGTGGGTGTTCACGAAGAACGCCCCCGGGATCCCCAGGCGCCTCAGGATCGGCCAGGCGCATTCGTATTGTTCGAGCAGACCGTCATCGAACGTGAGCAGGCACGCCCGTTCGGGCAGAACGCACCGGCCCTCCACAGCCCCCCACACGTCGGCCAGCCCCACGAACGCAAAATGCGAGGCGAGCACCCGAAGCTGCCGTTCCAGGGCCTCGGGGCGCACCGGGTAGATGCCGCCGTGGGAGTAGGTCCGGTCGGAGACGTAGTGGTAGTTGACGACCAGCAGACACGTCACGCGATGATCGGCTCCTGGGGGACCGGTGCGCGGCTGCGGCCGGGATCGTCGCCCGGCATGAAGAGACGCTTCTCGATGCTGAGGCGCTCCTGCGCCAGCCGTTGGGCGATCCGCGGTCCTGCCCGCCCGTCTCCGTACAGCGGGTCAGACGGGTACGGTCCATGTTCGAGCTGCCAAGCGATGGCGGCGGCGATCTCCTCGCGGTCGCACCCGACGTCGATGACGTTGGGCCCGCGGTCGCGGCCCGCCTGCCGCGTGCCGATGTTCACCGCCGGCACGCCGAGGAACGCCCCCTCCCGGATGGCCACGCTCGAGTTGCCCACGATGCAGCGGCTGCGCACCAGCAGGCTCAGAAAGTCCTCCGGGGAGAAGCTCTTGAAGAAGTGGAAGTGCTCCGGCCGTCGGTTCTCCCGAAAGGCCCGGATCCCTCTCGACGTGCCGTCCGAACCGGCATCGACATTCGGCCAGAACCACAGGACCGGCAGACCGATGTCCACCACGGCCTCCAGCGTCTCATTCACCTGGAACCGCGCCTCCTCGTACTCGGTCGTCACCGGGTGCTGGGCCACGATGATGTAGCCGCCCGTCAGGTCCGGCCGCGCCCCGACTCCGCCGTACTTGCGATACGGATCGAACGTCGGCCCGCCCCTCTCCAGCACCTCGGCCGCCAGATCGATCGACGGGCATCCGGTCACGAATACGCTGGAGGGGTCCTCGCCCATGCGAATCACCCGGCGGGCCGCCGCCTCGGAGGCCACGAAATGGAGGTTGGCCAGCTTCGTGACGGCATGGCGGACCTTCTCATCGATCGAGCCGGTGATCTCACCGCCCTGCACGTGCGCCAGCGGGATGTTCATGTAGGAGGCGGCGACGGCCGTCGCCATGGTCTCGTACCGGTCGGCCACGGTCACGACGACGTCGGGCCGCAGGTTGTCGAACACGGTGGCCAGTTCCACAAGCCCCAGGCCGGTGGACTTGGCCGATGTGACCAGGTTGCCGCCCTCCACGACCATGTGGACGCGCGCCGCGATCGGAAAGCCGTCGCGCTCGATCGTTTCGACGGTCTTCCCGTAACGGTCCAGCAGCGCGGAGGCAGCCACCACGAGCTGCAATTCCAGGTCCGGCCGGGCCGCGATGGCCCGCAGCGCGGACTTGATCCGGGAATAGCTCGGGCGCGCCGTAATGACCACGCTCACCTTGCGGCTCATGTGCCCCTCCGCGGGTCCGACGGCGGCCCCCCGGGCGGGAGTGTCGGTCCCTCGCGGAACACCGTCGCCTCCGCGCCGTCCGGCAGCGAAAGACGCGGGGACAGGGCCTCGTCGCGGTCGAGCCGGCCCGGCGCCGGGACCTTGACCGGGTGGCGCCTCCGGTCCTCGACGAAGCGGGCGGAGCCGTCCGCCGTCCTGGGCGAGAACGTGGAGCATCGCACAGCCCGCCTGCCGCGGACCGTCCAGGGATCGCCGGCCTTCACGTCGCCGGTGATGGGGGCTTGCCTCATGTGGTCTCCAGGTAGTCGTATTGCAGGATCTCGTCGGCGGCCACATGCCGGCGAAGCCGCCGTCCGATCAGGTTCGTCAGCTCGCTCGCCGGAATGCCGGTGCCGGGCTTCTTGGCGGCCAGGTGTTCCTCGGCGATCACCGTCCCGGCGGGAAGGTCGGTGCGGGCCACCACGCTCTTGTTGAAGATGCGCCGCAGCTCCCGCGCCTCGGCGGCCAGGCCGTCCTTATCCACGGGGTGCGCCCGCATGGCCTCGATGAACCGGACGCCCTGCACGAGCTGCCGCAGCTCCGCGGTCGTCACGGACGAAGGGACGTCCGGTCCGAACATCTCGCGGCTGAGCGTCACATGCACCTCGAGCACCTCGATTCCGAGTGCCGCCGCCGCCAGCCCGGGGAAGATCGTTCCCGAGTGGTCCGACAGGCCCACGGGGCAGTCATAGCGCCGCCGGTACTCCGCGAGCAGGTTGAGCCCGACGCGCTGCGGCGGGCACGGGTAGGCGGACGTGCATTGGAGCACGGCCAGGGGCACGCCCTTCGATCGCAGCCGTGTGACGGCGGCGTCGATCTCCGCCAGCGCGCTCATCCCCGTGGAGAGCAGGACGGGTCGGCCCGTGCGCGCGATCCGGTCCAGGAGCACCGGGTTGTTCACCTCGCCCGACGCGATCTTCCAGGCCGGCACGCCGACCGACTCGAGCAGATCCACCGCCTCGCAGGAGAACGGCGAGCTCAGGAAGATCAGTCCCCGCGCCGTCGCGTGCTGTTTGAGGCCGGACCACTGCGCCGGGGTGAACTCCATGCGCTTCCAGTAGTCGTAGCGCGTAGCGTCCTGGCGGCTGAACGGCGTGCGCCAGGGCTCGGCGGGCGTGGTCTCAGCGGCGGCGATGTGCGTCTGGAACTTGACGGCATCGGCGCCCGCGTCGGCGATCGCGTCGATGAACGCATGGGCCAGCCCGAGGCTGCCGTCGTGCGCCTGCGCCACTTCGCCGACGATCAGGCACGGCCGCCCGGCTGCGATCGGCCGCCCGGCGATGGCAAACGCCCGCGGGTTCGGGGCATCCGCCTCAGGCGGGCGCGGCGGCGAGCGACGCACGGGACGATTTGTTCCAACGCGCCAGGGCACCTTTCACCTCATCGCGGATAAGCCGGTAGTCCGGCCACGGAGCCTCCAGCTCCGGCGCGGACATCTGAGCGAGCATGCGAACGTGGATGGCCGCCGAACGATGCCACATGTATCGGTGAACCAGCGCGGCGCGGCCGGCGGTCTCCACCTCCACGTTCAGCGGCTCGAATCCCGCCCGCCGGACCATGCATTCCAGGGTCTCCGGGCAGAAGTAGTACGTGTGGTCGATCTGGAACGGCGTGGGGCACATCCGGGCGTATTCCGGAACGTTCTGCACCTCGAGAAAAAGCTTGCCCTCCGGGGCCAGCACCCGGCGTATCCGCGCGAGCGTCCCGGCGGGGTCGAGCAGGTGATTCAGCGTCTGCGTGAGGACCACGAGGTCAAAGCGCTCATCCGCCCAAGCGATGTCCTCGAAGCGCCCTTCCCGAACGTCGAGTCCGATCCCGCGGGCATAGCGGGCGTGTTCTGCGCAGGGTTCCACCCCGACCGCGGCACAGCCCCGGGCTATGCGCAGCGCATCCAGGATGCCCCCGACACCGCACCCGATGTCCAGCACGCGCGCCCCGGGCCGCAGGTAGTCGCCACAGAACGCGAGAATGCGGGCCCCGTGAACGCGCTGCCGGAGTAAAACCTCCCGGAGCGGCTCCTGTGACTCGCCCATCAGCACCCGGTAGTCGGACGCGTAGAATCTCGCGTAAGCCTCCGGCGTCCACCGGGGGTTGAGGTACATCAGACCGCAGCGGCGGCAGATCACCGTGCGTGCGTCCGTCCCGAACCGCTCGCCGCAGGCGATCGCCTCGGCGTCGTCGGCGCCGCACAGGTTGCAGCGGACCGTCTCAAGTCCCGCGGCGGCGTAGCTCTCGAGATCTACGGAGTGCATGCGACATCTCCCGGCGGATCTCACGTGTCCCGGACCGCCACCCAGCCGGCGAAGTTCATCCACCGCCAGAAGCAGTCGATCTGCGTGAACCCCGCCATGCGAAGCAGTTCCTCGTTCCATCGGGCCGTGACCGGCACGAGCACCCCCTCCAGGCTCAGACGCTTGCGCTCGATCTGGTCCTGGCTGTAGCCGTTGTTGCGTTTCATCTGGTAGTAGAGACTTACCATCATCTCGTCGATGTCCGCCGTATTGCCGAGCACCTTCTCCACGAGAATGAAGGCCCCTCCCGGAATCGTGGACTGAAAGACCCGCCGGACCACCCGCTGGCGGTACTCGATGGGGATGAACTGAAGCGTCAGCACGCTGAGCGTGACGCTCGCCCGGACGGCGGGGTAATGCTCGCGGAGGTTGGTCTCCTGGATGCTGACCACCCCGGCGTGGATGTAGTGCCGGAACCGCTCTCGAAGGGTCTCGAGCATGGGAGGGCTGACCTCCACGCCCACGAAGCGGTTGGCCGCCCCGAACCGGTCGACCAGCGGAGCGATGGCCTCCCCGCGGCTGCATCCGAGGTCCACCACATCCGTGTGCGGCTGCACGAAACGGCACGCCACGTCGAAGACGGCCTTCCGCATCACGTCATACTGCGGAATGGATCGGGCCAGCATGTCATCGAAGACGCGGGTGACCTCTTCGTCGAACCGCCACTTCGGGGCGGCATAGCCGGTGTCCGTGGCCGGGCCCTGATCGGCCCGCGCGGTATCGGCATCGGACGTCAACAGCGCCGTGGAATCGCTCATCGAAACTCCTCTCTGGCGGGGCCGGGCGACGCCGCTCAGCCGTCGGGTACGGCCTCGCAGAACAGGAACCCATCGAACCACGAGTGCCGCCTCCAGCGCCGGTAGAAGAGGCGCTGGCGAAGCGTTCTCGGGGTGCCGTGGATCCGGATCACCTCGGTCCGGACGACTCTCAGGCCCGCCCGCCGCATGACCTTCCGCAGATCCGGCGGGCTGAACTCGAACACATGCCAGCGGTGGCGGCCCCGCGAGGGTTCCTCGAACGAACACACGAGCGTCGCCGGGACGTGCGGCACCGTCAGGAAGATCCGCTCCCGCGCCACCCGGCCGAACTCGCGAAGGGCCCGCACCGGATTCTCCAGGTGCTCGAGCGTTTGGAAGCAGAGCAGGTAGTCGAAGCTCTTGTCCGGCAGGTCCAGGGCCTCCGCGCTGCCCACCCGCGCCTCGATTCCCAGGGACCGCATGTACTCCACGGCCCTCTCCGAGATGTTGATCCCCAGACCCCGATGCCCCAGATAGCGGAACAGCAGGTCGCTCGAGGCGCCCACATTCACCACGGTCTTCGACTCGATGTCCGGCGCGGAAGCCCGGACCAGCTTTACGCGCTTCGCAATGAAGTACTTCAGCCCCGGCAGCGGTCCCTTCCGCGGAACCATTCCGCCCCGGCCGTCCGGAATCAGCACCTCCGGCCCCTCGCCCTTCTGGTGGACGACTTCCCAGTCGTCGATGCCGGACATGATCCGGCCGATGGTTTCGCTTTCCCCGGCAAGCGACCTGTTCAGATCGAAGAGGAGCTCCTCGAATCTCGGGTCGTCGTTTCGGGTGGGTATGCCGATCGCATTCCAGAACCGGTCCGCCGCCGCCCTGCGTACATCCGTCCAGAACCGGCGCACCGATCGCCGCCAGGACACGCCCGTTCGCCTCGGCGGTGCTCCGGTGGCAGCACCCGCAGCGGTTACCGTCGTCATGCCTGCGCCCTCCCGTCCGGCGCCGGTGCGCGGCCACCCTCCGACCGGGCGGACGCCGCCGCCTCCAGTCGCTCGCGCACAAACGCCAGCAAGGCCTCCACAAAACGGTCGTAGCCGAACCGCTCGATTACGACCCGTCGCATGGACTCGCTCACGGCCCGTCGCGAATCCCCATCGGCCAGGAAGGCCTCGGCTCGCCGCTCGAACTCGTCGCGCGTGCCGAAGCTGATCTGCCGGTACTCGTCGAACACCGCGCCCGCCTGTCGGATGAACCCGCCGGCTTCGGCGGCCGCCAGCGGCGCTGCGAACTTGTCGTGCCACACGAACTCGTCGGCGCGGTCGGGCAGACCCTGGTGAGCCCACCAGCCCTCCAGAGCGTCGGCCAGGGCCGGGCACTGAGCCCGCGTGTACCGGACCCCCTCCCGCGGACCGAATCGCCGGACCGCCTCGAGGAGCCGCGCGGCCGGCTCGTGCAGCATGTCGGCCGGCGTGTAGCGGATCAGAAAGAACCCTCCGGCGGCCAGGCCGTCGAGCAGCCGCTGATGGACGGCCCCGGTCGCGATGATCTGGAGGTTGATCGTGCTGGCCTGGTAGATGGCCCGCAGGCACCGACCGTTTTCGGCAAAGCCGCGGGCATAGCGGGCGAAACGCGGGTGCTCCTGCCAGCCGTTGCCGTAGAGATGCAGCGTGCGGCCGGTTCGGTCACAGTAATCGGCCACCCATTCCAGCGTGGTCTGCCGTATGAGCAGCTCGGCCAGGGGGAACAGATAGTAGTGCAGGATCCGTTCGCGGACCTCGGGCTCCGGAAGGGCGAAGCCCTCGTCCTGGGCGCGCCGGAAGTACTTGCCGAGCGAGGCGCACGCGTTCAGCGGCTCTTCCCGGACGGCCCGCCGGAGCTTCTCGAAAAGACAGTCGAGCAGGGCCTGGCCGCTGGCAGACCCCTCCAACTCCCGCCGCTTCTCCTCGTGGAAACGCTCGGGCGGCTTCGAATGACTGCTCACATACGAAAAGTCGCAGCGGTGCGGTGCCACATCGTCTTCCGGGAGCGGCTCCGGGCTGAACGTCCGGATGTCCGTGGCCATCGTCCAGGCCATCCCCTGGGACTTCGGATAGTCGTACTTCCTCTGGAGATCGAGCAGCTCCGGGGCAACATAGAAATCCAGCGGCCCCAGCGAACGGCCCGCCTCCGTGCAATAGATGTTCGGCAGCAGGTCCTGGATCCAGCCCACGAAGGGCAGGTTCTCCGGTATCGCCCAGGGATACTCCCGCCGGAAGTGATCGATCATGAACACGAGGTCCGGCTGGAAATTCCGGATCAGCCGAAGGTGGCTCATGACCGACAGCCGCCCGTGATCCGTGCGCTCGATGATCGTCCGCGTCGGCATCCCCCGCCGCTCGAATGCCGCCGCCAGGTCCCGCATGCAGTACTTCAGATAGGTCGTGTGCCGGCTGACCGCCAGAACGATCCGAAGGGGCTGCTTCCCATCCGCCGTCCGGTAGCGCTCGGCCCAGTATGCGACGTCGCGCGGCCCGTAGATCGCCCCCACCTCCTCCAGCAGCGACTTGCACATCTCAAGGCGGGCGCGATGAACCTCCTGGATGGCGGCAGCGACGGACGTGTCCCGACCGGCGCCCCACGTCCTCGCGCGGATCCGGTATTGCGGAAGCGACAGCTCATCGTCTTCCAGAAGGGCGGCCACGAATCGCCGCGACGCCTCCGGCCCGGCGAACACCAGCACCCGGGGCTCGCTCAGGATCTCGCGCCAATCCTGAACGTGGAGCGCCGCGGCCAGCGCCTCGATATTCGGCTCGACAATGTAGATCGCCGGCCGGTAGTTCAAGAAGGTCTTCCGGGTCTCGGCGACGACCCGCCCGATGATGCCGCTGAAATTCACTCCTTCCACGAGGTAGGGTGCCGGCAGGAGGGCGTTCGGGTCCCGCGGAATCTCAAAGCGGCGCGTCTGGACGGCCCAGTCCACCAGCCCCGGCAGCCAAATCCGCCGCCCGTCCGGCCCGATCGTCGAAAGCTGGTAGTTGCCGTCTGTGCAGCGATACAGCTCCAGTCGGCGCGCTGCCGCCGGCCAGGAGCCCTCGATCATCCGCACCATCTCCGGGAACCGCGCCGTAAGCGCGGCCAGATTCGCCCGGAATCTGCCGTCCAGCTGCTCCCACGGCACCCGCCCGCTGGGTGCTTCCGCTAGCGTCCGGACGGCCGAGTCGATCTCCGGCATGGCGCGGATGGCCTCCGGCAGCGCGGCGGCGATCTCCAGGGCCGGGCCGATCAGGCCGAGCATCGCATAGTGGCGCAGGACATGCAGCCCAAGCTCCGCGTCCGCCGAAGGTTCACGCAGCCAGGCCAGCGCCGCCGAGAGAAACTGATAGCTGTCCCGGCCGGAGGCCAGCGCCACCAGCCGTTCGCGTTCGGTCGTCGGAGCTGAGCAGAGCACCGCACCCATGTGAACCCCCAGAGCCGCTCCCCGCCGCACGAAATCCGCCCGTTCAGGGTAGTTATCGGTCAAATCGGGAGGGCCACTTTCGATAACGCCTTCGCGCCGTTGCATCGCCTGCGCAGAAACCGGATCGGCAGCGATTCAGCCGCGTCGGCTCACCCCGGCTTACGACCAATCGCCTCCCTCCGAATGACCTCCTGACTAGGCGTGCCCTCGCCGGCCTTTCCGTCGGCCCCGGGGGTAGGCTACCGGCGCTGGGCCTGGCCCCGAGGCTCTTTGCGAGGTTTGCGCGTGGCGGCTCCCGCTGGAGGGACCCCAGCGGGCCGGTCCGTTGCCTGTGAACATCGAACTGCTGGCGGCAGGCACGATTGAACTCGCGCGCAGCCCACGGTAAGGTCGCGGCAGGTTCCACTCGCCCGCGCGGGCTTCCCGGGAGTTCCTCTCATGCTTACGTGTCTTTCAGGCGCCGCGTCGTCCCTTCTCATCCTGATGGCCGCCGCCGCCGAGCCCGGGGCCGCGGTCCCCCGGAAGCTCATCGAGTTCGGCTGGGATGAGCCGGACACCGGCTTCCTCCGCCGGCACATTGCCCAGATGCAGGCCACTCCCTTCGATGGCTGCGTCTTCCACGTCGATCATCGCGGGCCCGACGGCAAGACGGGATCGTTCACGTGGGAAGGGTGGGGACGGCGACGCTTTACCCGCGCCGAGGTCCGGCACGCCATCGACGATCTGAAGGCCACGCCCTTCGGTCGCTTCCGCCACAACTTCCTCCGCTTCAACACGACCCCGGCCGACCTCGACTGGTTCGACGACTTCTCCGCCGTCCTGGCCAACGCGCGGTTGGCCGCCGAGGTTGCCCGGGAGGGCGGCTGCCCCGGCCTGCTGTTCGACATCGAGCAGTACAACGCCCCGCTGTTCGATTACGGAAAGCAGCGGGATGCCCGGGGCAAGTCATGGGAGGAGTACGCGCAGCAGGCGCGGCGACGCGGTCGCGAGGTCATGCAGGCGTTCCAGGACGGGTATCCCGACCTGGTTGTGTTCCTCACGTTCGGCTACTCGCTGCCCTTCGCGCAGAGCGACGGCGGACGCAAGCCGCTGGCCGGGTGCGGCTACGGGCTGCTCGCTCCGTTCATGGACGGGCTGGTGGAGGCGGCCCGCGGGCGAACCCGGATCGTTGACGGATGCGAGCTCGCGTACGGGTACAGGGAGCCGGCGGACTTCGCCCGGGCCGCGGAGATGATGCGCCGGGAGGTCCTGTCGATCGCGGCCCACCCGGACAAGTACCTCCGCCACCTGTCCGTCTCCTTCGGCATCTGGCTGGACAAGGACTGGCGCAAGGTCCCGTGGGACGCGCAGGACCCCTCGAGGAACGTTCACACCCCGGCCCAGTTCGAAGCCCTCGTACGGCAGGCCCTGACCACGGCCGACGAGTACGTCTGGATCTACAGCGAGACGCCGCGATGGTGGACCGACGCCGGCGGTCCGGCCAAGCTCCCCAAGGCCTACGATGAGGCCCTTCGCCGGGCGAAGGCGACGACGGCAGCGCCCGCCACCACTCGTCCGGGCCGCTGACTTGCCGGCGGACGCCCCCGCACGTACGGGGCGGCCGGTCCCTCGGTCCATTCGGACAAGAACCCCGTTTCTCTGGCGATTCGCCCCGCCAAACACCCGGCCCTACCGGTAAACGCCGAGCTCGCGATAGGCATCGAAGAGCGCCTCGACGTTCTCCGGCGGCGTATCCGCCTGAATGTTGTGGGCGGTGCATAGAATGAAACCCCCGCCGGGCGCGAGGGCCTCAACCCGCCGGCGGACCTCGTCGCGGATCTCGGCGGGCGAGCCGAACGGCAGCGTCCGCTGGATCGAAATCGACCCGTGGAACGAAAGCCGCTCGCCGAATCGCTCCTTGAGCACGGCCCCATCCATATCCGCCGCCTCCGGTTGCAGCGGGTTGAGAATGTCCAGGCCGCACTCGATCAGGTCCGGTATGAGCGGCTGGATCGAACCGCACGAGTGATGCGCCACCTTGTACCCGTAGGACTTGGCCAGCTCGACGAAGGCCGCGAAGCCCGGCCGCAGGAATCGCCGCCACATCTCAAGCGACATGAACAGACCGTTCTGCGTGCCGAAGTCGTCCCCCATCATGAAGATGTCGATCCCGTCGCCGGCCGCCTCGAACGTCCGTCGCGCATACTCCAGGTAGAACTCGGCCACGCGCCGGAAGATGTACTCGGCCATTTCGGGCGCCAGGACCAGGTCCAGCAGGATCTGCTCGACCCCCCGGAGGTACATGGCCGGCTTGAGCTGAGCGCAGCGGTTGAGACGGTCCCCCATGAACACGACGACCTTGCCGGTCCTCCGGGCCGCCGCCACCTGCCGGCGAACCGGTTCGTAGTCGAACCAATCCGGGTCGGGCCACTTGGGATACGCGCGGAGTTCGTCGACGGTGGTGGCGGCCGCCAGGGGGAAGTCGAACGCCTCCTGATAGCTCGCCGTTGCCTCGCCCTCGCCGACCTGCACGCGGATGCGGGGTACGCCCCAGTGGTCTTCGACGCTGCCGTCGGGTCGGACCGTCGGAGCGGGGCCGATGTACTTCGGGCCTTCGATGTACCGGAAGTCCACGCCGAACCGTTCGAGGAGCTGTTCTTCGTCGGCCAGGCCCAGCCGCCGGATCATCTTCCGGGTGATTTCGGGCGTGGCCCAGTAATCCACCGGGACGCGGTCGGGTTCCCGGTGGGCCAGCGCCAGCGCAACGCGTTCTCGTGAGTCCATTTCCCGGTCACCCGGAGTCCGCCGCAGCCCCTGGGGCCATCGTACCGCCCGGCCCGTCCGCGTCCAGCGGCCGCGGGGGCGCCTCAGATCATGGGCTGCTCCTCCTCGGGGGGCCGCGGCGCGCGGCGGTTGTTGTGTTCCGAAATCACGCCCCGCAAGGCCGGCAGGGCCCGGAGCGTGTTGAACCGCGCCAGGTAGGCCATCATCTCGACGGCGGCCCAGCCGAAGCCGATCCAGGTCAGCCACTCGTGAATCCTCGTCGATGTGAGCGCGGCACCGGGGGAGTGATAGGCCCCCGCACCGATCTGGGCGATCCACAGCACCAGAAGGCCGCCCGCCTCGTACCAGCGGACGCGCAGATCCAGCAGGAGCGTCATCCCCAGAAAGGCCTGCGACATCGTCAGGAGAATCTCGGTTCGCTGGAACGAATCAAGCGGAATCGGTTCCAGGGGCAGGCCGTGTCGCCATGAGGAAAGACAGAACACGACGGGCATGACCGCAATCAGGAGCGTCATCTCCTGAAGGGCCGAGCTGGCCATGTTCATGAAGGCCATCGGGGCCGTGCGGACCTTGCGGGCCCAGTTGAACGCGGAGACCTTCTCCGGGAACTCGCTGAGCACCGGGGCGATCCACTGGAGCATGATGTACGGCGAGATCCCCACGGCCAATCCCAGGGCCTTGCAGCTCTCGACGAAAGGGTGCGCACAGACGAAGATCGCCGCCCCGCCCACCAGGAAGAGCATCAGGATCAGATGCCCCCGGAGAACCGGCCGGCGCCTCAGAATCCACCGCGGAATCGCGTCCATGTCGTCGATCCGCTCGGCCTCCTCCGGCGGAGCCAGCGAAAGCAGATACACCACAAGACCGTAGAGTCCCACGAGCAGGGCGGCGTCGATCAGGGAGAGCGTCCCCTTCAGGACGATCCACAGCAGGTACAGCGACGGCGGCAGGAAGGACAGGATCTCGACGCTGTGGGGCGGATCAAGCTCGATCGTCGTCAGGAATCTTCCGTACCGGATGCGCGAGGCAATCGACGCGACGAAAAAGATCAGCGGCCAGCCCAGCCCGATGAGCAGCCGCAGGGCGCCCGTGAAGTTCGCCGTCATGTAGTGGACCTGGCTGCGGTCCACACCGGCGTTCCATGCCAGAACCGCCTCCACGCTGTACTCCGGAAGGGTCTGGATCAGGGCCAGGGCGGCCAGCGCCGCCCCCTGACTGATGAGGAACTGGGCCGACTCGGCCGCCCAACTGATCAGAAGAGCCGCCGAGATGATGACGGGAAACGTCCACGCCGCGTCCCCCGGGTGCGCGGAAGCCCCGCCCGATCCGACGAGCGACGAAAGACCGACGCCGATGACAAACGGTAGGGCGTACTTCATAAGCCTGCCGGGCGACTCGCCCGATGCCCCTGGCAATCCCCCGGGCCGCGAACCGGCCCGCGCTGGGCCTTGCGGACCCTTCCGCCGGTGAGATTGGGAACCGGCCCGGTCGGCCCGCAGATCCACGACCCCCCCGGCCGATACGTGGGCGGGACTTCGGGGCCGCGTCCTCGGATGCGGCGCAGGAGGGCTCAGGGCTCGTAGTACTTCACGTCGCCGCCGACGATCGTCGCCACCACGCGGCTCCGGACCGACCACCCCTCAAACGGGCTGTTACGGCTCTTCGAGCGGAACCTCGATACGTCGATCGTCCACTCGGCCTGCGGATCGATCAGGGTCACGTCCGCGTCCGCGCCCACCGCGAGCGTGCCCTTGGCCAGCCCCAGGACCCGGGCCGGCCGCACGGTCATCCGGTCGATCACATTCGGCCAGTCCAGCAGCCCCGGCGTGATCAGCGCCTTTACGTACAGCGGCAAGGCCGTCTCCAGGCCGATGATCCCGAAAGGCGCCGCCGTAAAGACGAGCTCCTTCTCCTGGGTTCCGTGCGGGGCATGGTCGCTGGCCAGACAGTCGATCGTCCCATCCACCACCCCCTGAAGGCACGCGCGGACATCCTCCTCCGTTCGGAGGGGCGGATTCATCTTGTAGTTCGTGTCGTAGCCCGCGCAGGCCTCGTCGGTCAGCAGCAGGTGATGAGGCGTGACCTCGGCCGTCACCGGAACCCCGTCGTGCCGCGCGCGCCGCAGCAGCTTCACCGACCCGGCCGTCGAAACGTGGGCTGCGTGGTACCGGGCGCCGGTCTCCCGGGCCAGACGCAGGTCCCGCTGGAGCATGAGTTCCTCGGCCACGGCCGGGATCCCCGGCAGGCCGAGGCGCACGGATACGTACCCGCTGTGCATCGCCCCCCCGGCCGAAAGGTCCGGGTCTTCGCAGTGCTGGATCAGCGGCTTGTCGAACATCGTTACGTACTGCATGGCCCGGAGCATCACCGAGGCGCTGGCCACTCCGTGCCCGTCGTCACTGAACGCCACGGCCCCCGCGCGGACCATCTGCCCCATCTCCGCCAGCTCCTTGCCCTGCCGCTGCTTGGTGATGGCCCCGATGGGGAACACATTGCACAGCCCGGCCCGGGCGGCCTGGCCCACGACGAACTCGACGGCGGTCGCGCTGTCGATGGCCGGATCCGTGTTGGGCATGCACGCGACGCTCGTGAATCCCCCCGCCACGGCGGCCGCCGAGCCGGAGGCGATCGTCTCCTCTTCCTCGTTTCCGGGCTCGCGGAAGTGAACGTGGATGTCGATCAGCCCGGGACAGACGATCAGATTCGTCGCATCGAGGGTCCGTTCGGCCCGCACCCCGGCGCAGGAGCCGATCTGGCGGACCTTGCCGTCGGCCAGAAACAGGTCGCCCACGCGATCGACACCCTGGCTGGGATCGATGATGCGCCCGTTCTTGATGAGCAGGCTCTCAGGCATCGAGGTTCCGTCGTCCGACTCGAGGGGCGCCACCGTGGACCCGCACGGGCTCCGGCCCCGCCGCCCCCGCAGGCACCGGACTCCCCGTGGACCGGACGCCCACCCGCCGCGCATCCGGACGTCGCGTTTTCACTCGTCGCCCCTCACGGATCGTTCCCGTCATTCCACCGCCGTCGCCTGATTGACCAGGAACAGGACGGCCATGCGGATGGCCAGGCCGTTGGTCACCTGCCGCAGGATGCTGCTGTTGGGGCCGTCGGCCACGTCCGCCGCCAGCTCGATGCCGCGGTTGACCGGCCCCGGGTGCATGACCAGCACGTCCGGCCGGGCGCGGCGCATCCGCTCGCGCGTCAGCCCGAACAGGCGGATGTACTCCTCGGTGCTCGGGAACACCTTGCTCGTCATCCGCTCATTCTGGATCCGGAGCATGTTGATCACGTCCGCCTTCGGCAGGACCTCGTCGAGACTGTGGCTGACCTCGCATCCCATCGCCGCGATCCGTTTGGGCACAAGCGTCGTCGGGCCGACGACCGTCACCCGGGCGCCGAGCTTGGTCAGCCCCCAGATGTTCGACCGCGCCACCCGTGAGTGAGCGATGTCCCCCACGATCGCCACGTGCAGCCCTTCGATCCGGCCCTTCAGCTCGCGGATCGTGAAGATGTCGATCAGCCCCTGCGTCGGATGTTCGTGCTGGCCGTCCCCCGCGTTGATCACGCATCCGCGAACCCGCCGGGCCAGGCTGTGCGGCGCCCCGGCGGCCGAATGCCGCACGACCAGAATGTCCACGCCCATCGCCTCGATGTTGCGCACCGTATCCAGCAGCGTCTCGCCCTTGTTGACCGAGGAGACGCCGGCGCTGAACTCGAGCACGTCCGCGGAAAGCCGCTGCGCCGCCAGCGTGAAACTGTTGCGGGTGCGCGTCGAATCCTCGAAAAAGAGATTCACCACCACCTTGCCCCGCAACGCGGGAACCTTCTTGATGCTCCGGGTCGAAACCTCCTTGAAGCTCTCAGCCGTCTGAAAGATGTGCAGCAACTCCTCGGCCGAGAGCTCTTCCAGCCCCAGCAGGTGCCTGCGCCGCCAGATCACCGTCGGCGGCGAGGCCGTTCCCGGACGCGCCTGAGCCGCCGGCCCCGGGGCCTTTGTCATCCCTGCGTCGGACATGACTCCATCCCGATGGAAAACCGATCCCGCAGATGCCCGGCCCACCGCGTACGCCTCCCCCACTCATCCTCCCACAGGCCCCCGGGCAGAGGTCGGCCCTGGCGGATCAGGCCACTTCCACCCGGTCCACGCCGTCCGTCTCGCGGAGCCGCACGTTGACCGTCTGCTCCAGACGGTCCACCTTCAGGCCGACGAAGTCCGCCTGGATGGGCAGCTCGCGGCCCGGCCGATCCACCAGCACGGCCAGCCGGATCGCCACGGGCCGCCCCAGGTCCGCCAGGGCATCCAGGGCTGCACGGACCGACCGCCCCGTGTACAGCACATCATCCACGAGCACGATGTATCGCCCGTTGATGTCGAAGTCGATCTCGGTCTTCTGGAGTATGGCCGCGGGGCCCTTCTCGGCCAGGTCGTCCCGGTACAACGTGATGTCCAAGGCCCCGTGGGCCACGTCCGACAGCCCGGCCCGACAAAGCCGACGGATCAGGCGCGCGGCCAGCACGTCCCCCCGGCTGCGGATGCCGATGACGCCCACCGGCACACCCGGGGGGATCTGACGCTCGATTTCCTCCGCGAGCCTCTCCAGCGCACGTTCGATTCCCGGGCCGTCCAGCAGAACCTGCATAGGGCACTCCGCACGCGGCAGGATACGACAACCCCCCGGCAGCGACAAGCCGGAAACGTCGGCGGCCGCCCGCCCGATAAACCGCCCGCTGGTGTTCAACCGTTTTCGCCTGGCGAAAAGACGCCCGCCAAGGTATGATGGTTTCAGACGGGCGCGGTTCAGGGCGGCAAGCCCCTGGCCGCGATCCGCAGGAGGGTGAAAAGCACACAACGTCCTTCCTTTGCGGGTTCCGAAGATGCCTGATGTCCAGAATCTGCGACGTAGTGGGGGCCGTCTGGCGCCTGCGGTATTGATGATCCTCGCGATCGGAGGTCTCGCTCAGGCCGCCGAATACCGCGCCTTCTGGGTCGATGCGTGGGGGGCCGGCATTCGGAACCAGGCCGAGGTGGAGCAACTGCTCGGCCGCGTGGGCAGCGCCACCATCCAGGGCCGCATACGGGAGGCCAACTGCAACGCCGTCATCATTCAGGTCCGGCGACGGGCGGACGTGTGCTATCCCTCCGCCCTGGGAGAGCCCTACTTCTCCGGACTTTCACCGGCCAACTTCAACGCGCTTCAGGCCGCCATCGACGCGGCTCACGACACCACCGGCGGCAAGAAGCGGATCGAGGTCCACGCATGGATCGTCACGTTCGCCACGGCCAGTTCGAGCGGCGTGAGCCCCGTGTACTACGCGCACAACGATCCGGCGGACCCGGAGAACTACTGGGTCACCCTCGATAACAACGGGGCGGAGACGAGCGACAAGGCCTTCGATCCCGGGCATCCGAGGTGCCTGCAATACCTGACCGACGTATGCATGGACCTCGTCCGGAACTTCGACATCGACGGGATCCACTACGACTACATCCGGTTCACCGGCAACAACCAGGGCTACAACCCCACGAGCATCGCCCGGTACAACGCCCGCTACGGCCTGAGCGGCCAGCCGCTGCCGGGAGACGAACGGTTCAAGCAATGGCGGCGAGACCAGGTGACGGCCCTGGTTCGCAAGGTGTACGCCAACATCCAGGCGACCAAGCCGTGGGTCCGCCAGTCGGGAGCCTTCGTAACGTGGAATCCCTCGCCGACCGCCTCCACCCGAGAGGCCTTCCAGGCCACGCGGCCGTACTACGACGTCTACTCCGACTGGGATAGCTGGATCCAGGAGGGCATCGTCGACATGGCGGTGCCCATGACCTACTACAACTGGGCCAGCCTGCCGAACGACTACCTCCGCTGGATGAACTGGGAAAAGGACCGCAAGGGCAACCGGCACATGATCATCGGGCCGGGGATCTATCTGAACTCCCTCTCGAATGCCATCCTGGAGCTTCAGATGACCCGCGATCCTTCGCCCGCGGGCAACTACGCTCACGGGTTCGCCGGCTATTCCTACCGAACGCCCTACAGCGGCGGAACATGGGACGGCTTCAAGCCCTCGCTCGTGGCCAACGTGACCCCTACCTGGGACGACGTCCCCCCCATGCCGTGGAAGACGAACCCGACGACCGGCCACATCATGGGCACGGTCACCGCGGCCTCCACCGGGGCCTGGGCCGACGGGGCCACCGTCACGGCCGCCGGGCCCGTCACCCGGACGATGACCTGCGACGGAACCGGCTTCTATGCCTTCATCGATCTGCCGCCGGGGACGTACACCGTTACGGCCAGCCAGGCGGGCCTGGGAACCGCCCAAGCCCCCGTGACGGTCGCGATCGGCCAGGTCACCGGCAACATGTACGTGCAGGACTTTGCCTTGGGCGCCGGGGGCCCGCCGGTGATCTCCAACGTCCAGGCCACGGCCATCACAAACGTCAGTGCGACGATCACGTGGAACACGGATACCCCGGCCTCCTCGCAGGTGGAGTACGGCACCTCCGCAGCCTACGGGAACCTGACGCCCCTGGACCCCGCGAATGTGACGTCGCACTCGGTCGGGCTGGCGGGCCTGCAACCGGGCACGCTGTACCACTATCGCGTGATCTCGACCAACGCCAACGGGACGTCCGTCTCGAACGACTACACGTTCACCACCGGCGGTCCGCCCAGCATCAGCAACGTGCAGGCCGTCAACGTCGGATCCCATAGCGCAACCATCACGTGGACGACGAACGTCCCGGCCGACAGCCAGGTCCGCTATGGAACCACCCCCGCCTACGGAAGCCAGACACCGGTGGATCCGGCCGCGGTCACGTCCCACTCGGTTACGCTGACGGGCCTGGCGCCCGCCACGACGTACCACTACCAGGTCGTCTCCACCAATGCGTACGGCAGCGCCGCTTCGGCGGACTTTACGTTCGCCACAGCCCCGTTCGTCGTGGAGATCGTCGTGGACAACAGCGATCCCGGCTGGAGCAACACCTCGCCGTCCGGCAACTGGACCACCGGCTCCAACCCGGCCGTCCCTCGAATCGGAGCGGATTACCTCTATACCTCCGGCACCGGAGACCCGTCGGAGGCCTCGGCCACCCGCCGATGCCGCTGGACGCCCACGATCCAGCAGGCGGGCCCCTATGACGTGTACGTGTATTACCAGATCGGGTCGAACCGCACGACCGGCGCCCCGTACAAAGTCGTCTACAGCGGCGGCAGCCTGGTGAGCGTGCAGAACCAGTACTCGTCCACGCCCAACCAGGGCGGCTGGTTCCTGATCGGCTCGGACCTGCCCTTCGACGTCGGAACCGCCGGGTACGTGGAACTCAGTAACAACACCCCCGACACGCGGTACGTGAGCGCCGATGCGGCCAAGTTCGTGTTCAAAGGCGATTCCGAACCCCCGACGGCCCCCACGGGGCTGACCGCCACGGCCGTCTCGTCCGACTCGATCGAACTGAGCTGGACCCCCGCAACCGACAATCTCGGCGTGGCCGGCTATCGGATTTACCGCAACGGCACGGCCACCGCGACGGCCACCGGAACGAGCTACCTCGATTCGGGCCTGGCACCGAACACGCCGTACTCGTACGAGGTGGCGGCATACGACGGGGCCGGCAATGAGGGCCTTCGCTCGGAGGCGGCCTTGCGCCATACGCTCTCCGTACCGCCGAGTCCCGCTACGGTCACATGCAATCGCGCCGTCGACACGTGGCAGTCCGAGGACGGATTCACGTTCACCGCCGTGGGCGGGTTCGGCCCCGGAACAGTGGCCCGGTACCTGACGGCCTGGACCCAGGACCCCACGCACGAGTGGGGCAGCGGCGGCGAATCGCTGTGGAACGCCGGCACGCTGACCCGCTACGCCGTGACACCGGGCACCAGTTGGTACCTCCATCTGGCCGGCCTCAATGAAGAGGACCGTCCCAACGGGACGCTCGCGCTGGGCCCGTACCGGTTCCAGCCCCTGCCGGGTCTTGCGGGCGGGCCGGACCCGGCAGACGGGGCTACCGGCGTGTCCACAACCGCCGTACTGACTTGGACCGCCGGGACGCACGCGGCCAGCCACGACGTGTACTTCGGAACAACGCAGCCCGGGACATTCCGCGGAAATCAGGCGGGTACCACCTTCGATCCCGGACCGCTCGCCCCGAACACAACCTATTACTGGCGGATCGATGAGGTCAACGCCGCCGGCACCACGACGGGTACGGTGTGGAGCTTCACCACAGCGCGAGAGCCGTTCCTCGCGGCGGACTTCGACTCGGACGGCGATATCGATCTGTCGGACTTCGCGGTGTTCCAGTACTGTTTTAACGGTCCCAATCAGCCGCCGCGGGACGCCGGCTGCGACGGGGCCGATTTTGATCACGACCACGACGTGGATCTGGCGGACTTCGGCGCCTTCCAGGCCTGCTATAACGGGCCGGATCGTCCGCCCGCCTGCATTCCGTAGCCGGCTTGGCCGGTCGGCCGCGCCTCGCGCACCGTTTCCGATTGGACCGCGCCTCGGCGGCCCGTGTCGGGCAGGGGGCCTTCGGATCGCCGTCTCAGCGTCGCAGGATGGCCCACTTCAGAAACGCGCGGAAGTTGTCGGGATCCATCTGCCCGGCCCGACGATCGACCAACGATCCATCCGGACGCAGGACCAGGTATGTCGGAACGACCGTCACGCCCCACTCGTCGGCCAGCGGTTTGTTCAGAAGGTACTCCAGCCGGACGCACTGGAAGTCGTTCAGCGCCTTGATGACCTCCGGATTTGAAAACAGCGTGCGGTCGGTGTCATCGGTCAGCGCCGTCCGAAACTGAACCAGCACGAGCTGCTTCAGCGCCGCGGCCCGTTTCAGCCCCGGATCGAGCCGGCTATGCCACTGCACGCCGCCGCAGCCGCCGACCCCGGCGATCACCGCGGCGTATGACAACAGGAGCGACAGACGCATGGGGCGAAGGCGGCTCTGACAGGCAGGTGTGCACATCGTGCCACGCATTGTGGCAGGCCCGGCCCGGAATGCAAGCACGGCGCCGGTCCGCACGAGGTTCTCGGATGATTCCGATGCGGTCAGGAACGCCGCCTCCCAGGGCGTGCCCGCCCCGCGGTCCCCCCTGCTTCGCGGTGCGTCCGGTCGATACCGTTGGATACCACTGCGGTCCGCCGTATCATACCGCATCGGGCGCGATCGGATTCCGCGGGCGTCTCTTACCATGCGCGTGATCTTCGGTCTGCCGGAAGCGGACAGCGGGCTGACCGCCGGCGTCCTGAGCATCGGAAACTTCGACGGCGTCCACCGCGGGCACCAGGCCATCATCGCCCGCGCCGCCGCCAGGGCGCGGGCGCGGGCCGGCCCGTGCATCGTGCTTACCTTCGAGCCCCACGCGCTGTCGGTCATACGGCCGCAGGACGTGCCCCCGGTGCTCACCCCGCTCGACGAAAAGGCCGCCCAGCTCTCAGCTCACGGGGCCGACGCCGTCGTGGTCGTGCGGCCCGACCCGCCCTTCCTGAGTCTCTCGCCCGACGAGTTTGCCCGCCGGGTCCTCGTGGATCGATTCCGGGTGGCGGCCGTGGTGGAAGGCCCCTCGTTCCGATACGGCCATCGCCGGGCCGGCGACGTAGAAACCCTCCGCCAAGCCGGCGCCCGATACGGCTTCGAGGTGGAGGTCGTCGATCCGATCGAAGTGGACGTGGCCCCTGGTCGTCGTGAGCCGGTTTCCAGCTCCCTGGTCCGCCGGGCCGTCGCCGGCGGCGATATCGAACTGGCCCGGCGTGCCCTGGGCCGGCCCTATGCCCTGCTCGGAGTGATCGTCGAGGGTCGGGGTCGGGGCCGCGAAATCGGCTATCCCACGGCCAATCTGGCCACGGGGCAGCTCTTGCCTCTCGAGGGAGTCTATGCGGGCTCGGCCACCGTCGCCGGCCGGACCTGGCCCGCCGCCATCAGCATCGGCCGGGCCCCGACGTTTGGCGACACGGACGTGCTCGTGGAGGCCCACCTCGTTGATTTCTCCGGCTCGCTCTACGGTCAACAGATGCGCCTGGAAGTCCACACGCGGCTTCGACCGCAGGAGGCCTGCGGATCGGTCGAAGAATTGCGGTCGCGCATCGAACAGGACGTGGCGGCGGTCCGCCGGATGCGGGCGTGACGCTCCCGGGACCCCCAGCGGCCGGGCCGGCCTACCCGTCGGCCAGATGTCCGAGCAGCCGCTTCCACTGCTCGGACACGTCGTCGAACTCGTACCGCAGGAGGTCGGCCAAAAGCACGTGGTCGCCGACCTCCAGCGCGCCCTTCACCTCGCGGAGCCGGTCCGCCAGCAACCCCAGCCAGGCCGTGACGTCCACGTCCGGCACATCCACCGCCAGCAGGTTGACCTGTCGGAGCTGCGCTCCCTTCAGCACCGTCTCGTACACCTGGCTCCAGATCCGGAAACACTGCCCCAGCAGCTCCATCGCCCGCGAACTCTTCGCCTCGTTGAGCAGGTCGGCAGCCTTGTGCCGCAGACGGTCGCTCTCGATGAAGAGCCGTCCGGCCTCCTGCATCGCCGCCCGCACCAGACCGGCCACCTCGCTCGACTGAAACTCGATCGAGCCGTACTCCCGGGCCGGCCGGGCCAGCGTGCACTCCAGCTCGTCCGCCGGGACGGTACGACCGTCGCACCGGACCGCCGTGATCACCCGGCCGGTGCCGCGGAGCCGCCGGCTGACCTGCTGCGTGAGCTGCTCGAGCGACGATCCGTCCGGGGCGTCGATGTCCAGCGGCGCGTCGTCAAGGTAGACTTCCACTTGCGTCCTCCTCACCTCAAACCCGCTCCGGGAGGATCGGCCCGTCGTCGTCACGTCGGCGGGCGGCCGGTCGCTCCCAAGCCCCGATCGGCCGCGCTACTGCGGAGGCTCTGCTGAGCGCATCGACCATTCCCGGCCCGCGGCTTGAGATTATCTGACGGCAGGACCCCCGCCCGGCGCAGCGCCGCCGGCATCCGGCCGCAGTACGTGTTGTGCCAGGGTCCGCTTCCTTTGCGGCCGGCCTCCGGCCTGCTGTCAGGCTGAGTCCCACGCGCGAGGCTCGATCGACCCGTGCCGCCGGCCAGGTGCCTGCGGATCGCAGGCTACGTCGCTCCGCCGGGGAGCAAGGCGCTTAC